>Ga0224511_10004722_pt1 | contig 10424 bp, 6 predicted proteins | sample SF_May12_sed_USG_2_FD_169988 | JGI IMG/M metagenome (GOLD analysis project Ga0224511, IMG submission 169988) | Sediment microbial communities from San Francisco Bay, California, United States - SF_May12_sed_USGS_8_1 | ecosystem: Environmental > Aquatic > Marine > Sediment | place: USA... | reverse complement strand
CCGCTGCTAAGGACAGCGGTGTAAAACTATCAATGGATATCACCGCCGTTACTTATCAATATATTGATGAGTCTGCAAAGGATCTTGATGAGCAGGCAGCGGTACAATGATGAAGACAAAATCGAAAAATAAAAGCCATTATATTTTAACCCTGCCGATGGTCGTTCTATTAACGACCAGTTGCAGCAAAGATGTTGATGACTTATACGACTTCATAGAAAACACCAAATTATCAAGTGTCGGCAGTGTACGACCAATACCACAATTCAAGCCCTATCAAAGCTTTGCCTATTCTGCGACCGATTTACGTGACCCTTTTGAATCGAATATTGATATGAGTTCCAGCTTAACAAAAAATTCATTACAGCCTGAAACTGACAGACCCAGACAACTGCTTGAAAGCTTTCCTCTTGACGCACTATCAATGGTAGGCACAATTGAACAAACGGATAATGCATGGGGACTTATTAAAGATCCAAAAAATGTAGTGCACAAAGTACAAATTGGCAATTACATGGGTAAAAATGAAGGCCGTATTATAAAAATAACAGAAACTATGATTTATCTGGTAGAAATTGTGTCTGATGGTATTGGCAGCTATATTGAACGTGACGCATCAATAGCCGCCTCAGGTGAGTAACGCGTGGAGCGATATATGAATATAACAATAACAAAAAATCATAACCTTGCGAATGCTCTTTATAGCGGACTTAAGTCGCTTATGCTCCTTACGATATTGCTATGTTTCGGCAATGCTTCTGCAGCAGTCAACCAGAACATGATTAAATCTATCCAATACAATACTTTGCCAGGCAATCGTCTACAAATAATATTGGACATGAGTAGAAAAGCAGTCAAACCCCTAAGTTTCACCATTGATAATCCTGCACGTATCGCTTTTGATTTTGCCGACACAGGTAGTGCCTTACCTAAAAAACAACAGCCAGTGGGTATCGGAGTCGCCCAATCCGTGACCACCGTCAGCGCTAAAAATAGAACTCGCGTAATATTAAATTTGACCGAGGTCATTCCCTATCAAGTTACTACAAAAGGCAATAGCGTATTAATTACTTTGGACAGTGAGGCCGCAGGTGCAACCTTTTTCGATGGATCAGATAAAGCCAGCTCGAACATTAACTCTGGTACAAGTGAAACAAGCAGTTCTTCAAGATTTTCAGAAACGGCTAGTTCACGATTTACAGATTCCAAAAGAGGCATAAAAAATGTTGATTTCCGTCGTGGTGAAAATGGTGAAGGCCGTGTCATCGTCACGCTCTCCGAAAACAACATCCCTATGGATATCAACGAAGAATTTGGCAAAGTGGTGGTTAAGTTCATAGGTTCAGATCTGCCTAAGTCCCTGCAACAATCACTCGACGTTCTTGACTTCGCAACGCCGGTTAAATCTGTCAGCAGCTTTAAAAAGGATAATGATGTACGTATTGAAATTGAACCCGCAACTAAAGACTTTGAACACGTTGCCTATCAGGCAGATAACATCTTCACTATAGAACTCAAACCTATTGCCGAGGACGCACTGGAAGAACAAAACAAATCAAAATTTGGCTACACAGGTGAGCGTTTGTCACTTAATTTTCAGGACATTCCTGTGCGCGCAGTTCTACAACTTATTGCTGACTTCACCAGCCTGAATGTTGTCGTTAGTGACTCAGTTACCGGCAACCTCACTTTACGTTTGAAAAATGTCCCCTGGGATCAAGCACTGGATATTATTTTGAAAGCCAAAGGACTATCCAAACGTGAATCGGGTAATGTCATGCTGGTGGCTCCCAGTGAAGAAATCGCAGCTCAGGAAAAAATTGATCTTGAAGCATCTCAAGCCATTACAGAACTGGCACCATTGCGCAGCGTTTACTTTACTGTCAATTTTGCAAAAGTCACTGACCTGGAAAAATTATTCTCCGCTGGCGGCAAAAAAGGTGGCAAAGAGGGCGGCGCTGGCGGCGGCTTATTATCATCCCGTGGCAGCGTTATTGTTGATGAACGCACAAATACTCTGATCGTAAAAGATACCGATGAAGTTATTGCTGAATTACGACGCATCCTAATCAAACTGGATGTGCCAATTCGCCAGGTTCTAATCAGCTCACGCATTGTCATCGCTTCGAATGATTTTTCAAAAGAACTGGGCGTAAGATTTGGTGTGACTGATGTAAACAGCAATGGTGCTGATGGCATCAACACCATCTCAGGAACTATGAATTCCACTAATGAAATTGTTGGTAATGCAATTACTAACGTTTCTACAACCGGCAATGCTTTACCGCTGGATAGTCTACCAACAGGTATCTCAGGTGGCCGACTGGATCGCCTGGGTGTAAATCTCCCAGTTATCGGCACAAATGTCGGTTCTATCGCCTTCTCAGTACTAAAAGGGGGCTCCCTGGTTGATTTAGAGATCTCTGCTATGCAGAATGAAAACAAGGGAGAGGTTGTCTCCAGCCCACGTGTTGTCACAGCAGACAGGTATGAAGCATTTATTGAACAAGGTGTTGAAATCCCCTATCTATCAGCCTCATCCAGTGGTGCGACATCGGTTGAATTCAAAAAAGCCGTGATGAGTATCAAGGTGACACCTCAAATCACCCCTGACGATAGAATTATCATGGACTTAACTGTAAATAAAGATTCTGTTGGTGAAGTATTCGGTGGTATCCCAAGTATTGATACCCGAGAAGTGCAAACTCAGGTTCTGGTCAACAACGGTGACACCATTGTGTTAGGTGGTATATATGAACAGGTCACCCGTGATGAAGTGGATAAGGTCCCCCTATTAGGTGATTTACCTTTGATAGGCAGCTTATTCAGACACACGCTAAAAAGTGACCAAAAAGCAGAGTTGCTAATATTTGTCACACCCAAAATTCTAAAGGAATCACTGTCGCTATAAAAACAGAGATATTATAGGTATAAACATGAACGATACAGGCAATTCAAAATTATTGGTTTTTCTAGCAACGGCTTTTTTATTATTTGGCTGTTCAGAACCAGACGTTTTAACAGGAACAGGAGCAGGCACTGGAACAGGAACAACGACAACGACTGGATCACTCAGCATCGGCAAAGGCCTCGGCACTACTTTTACTGCGGGCACTATTGAAATAAAAAATGCTGCTGTTACCGTCAATGGCAGCACAGATGTCTCCGTTTATATTGTTGACAGCAACAATAATCTCTCACAGGCATCCAATACAGTTACCTTTAAGTCAGCTTGCTCCATCAATGGACTGGCCAGCTTCACCTCTGCAAGCATCACCACAACAACCGGTATCGCCACCACCACTTATCTGGATCAAGGTTGTTCGACGAGTGACACCGTTATCGCCACTGCCGGTTGGGATGCAAATTTAACCGCTTTCGGTGATCTCACCATCGACTCTACAGCACCTGCCACAGCCAATACTCTACGCATTGGTACTGGCACATTACTAACTTTCGTAGAAGGTGCCGTCAATGTCACCCTGAGCAACATTGCCTCAGATGGCAGCACAGCGGTTTCTGTCAACCTGGTTGATTTTAACGGTGACTTACTCACCTCTGCAAATTCTGTCACCTTCAGCTCTAATTGTGAGCAATTGGGACAGGCCAATTTCACTAAACCCGTTGTTACAACCAGTACAGGTACTGCCACCACCACCTACAATGCAGCAGGTTGTGTCGGCAGTGACACCATCAGTGCCAGCATTACCATCGGAGCGACCACCAAAATAGCGACGGGTACTGTAATAGTCGCCGCGGCCAGTGCAGGCTCAATCCAATTTACCTCCGCACTGCCCACACTGATTGCGTTAAAAGGTACAGGTACAACTACTGGCTTACCAGAAAACTCAACCATTACCTTTACGGTACTTGATGGTAGTAGCCAACCCGTCGCTAATGAGAGCGTAACATTCTCTCTGAACAGCACCATCGGCGGTATAACGCTTTCGCTATATACAGTAACCAGCGACGACAGCGGCATCGTCTCCACCACCCTGCAATCGGGTTCAGTAGCTACCAGCGTACGCGTCTCCGCCGTTGTTGATAGCAATACCGCACTGGCCACCACCTCCGACGCCATCGCCATCGCCACCGGCCCACCTGATCAAAATAGTATGTCACTGTCAGCAGAAATACTGAACCCCAGAGCCTGGAACATTAATGGCAAAACTGTTGCCATCACAGCGCAACTGGCTGATCGTTTCAATAACCCTATTCAGGATGGTACCGCTGTCTTATTCACCACAGAACTAGGCTCTATCCAACCTACCTGTACAACAACCAATGGCTCCTGCACTGTTAACTGGACCAGTCAGGATCCCAGAGGCACCACCGCCAATGCTGGCCGCACCACGATTCTGGCCACCGTAGAAGGTGAAGAGTCATTTATCGACTTAAATGCCAACGGTATCTTCGATGGAACCGATACCTTTACCGACCTGGGCGAAGCCTATATTGATGAAAATGAAAGCGGTAGCTGGGAATCTCCCGAACCCTTCACCGATTTTAACGGCAACAACGTCTGGGATGGCCCAGACGGAAAATACAGCGGTTCTGGCTGTGCCACCAATTGCGCCCCAACAAATTCAGTCACAGTCCGTGATGACATTGTTCTCGTCATGTCTGAGGACAACCCTGCCATATTCGCTATGGGCACCAATGGCTCCAGTAATAATCTGTGCTTTGACTTTGCCAGCTGCCTCACTTATCGATTTTCGGGTGCGGCACTGAACACCGATGTCGTCGGTAGTCTGTCAATTACGCTGGCAGGCGTAAGTAATGGAGAAGTCCTACCTGCAGGCACGACTGTCGGTTTCGCCACCACTAACGGAAAAATCAATAGTGGAGCTACCCACTCGATTGGACACACCACCTCACTCTACAATTTCTATGTTTCTATCTCTGCCGATACCACGCCTTCCAACGATGGTGGAATAACCATGGATGTCACCATCGGTGATAGTGGCGGCAGTTTTAGTTGGTATTTCTCAGTTGATGACTCTGGCAATGCACCAATACCTACGACCATCCAGCTAGGTACCGGCGATGCTGGCACCTTTGTTAACGGCGCGCTTAATATCACTACGCCCAGTCTGTCTGCAGGCGGAACAACCCCTGTTTCAGTGAACATAGTGGATGCGACTAATGGCAACACCCTGTTGACTACCTCTAATACCGTCACCTTCACTTCAAGCTGCGTACAAAGTGGACTCGCCAGTTTTGATACCGCCTCGGTAGTCACCACCACAGGTACGGCCACTGCGAATTACACCTCCATCACCTGTGAAGGTATAGACACGATTACCGTTACCAGTGATGCAGCAATAGCAACAGGCGATGTAACCATTGCCGCCGCCGCTGCCGGTTCAATTCAATTGAGCTCGGTTTCAAACTCCTTGATCGCCCTGAAAGGCACCGGTAGTAATACAGGCATACCTGAGAGCTCAAACATCACCTTTACAGTACTGAATGCCCAGGGTGGAGCAGTTAGTGGTGGTGCAGTCAACTTCTCACTGGATAGCACGGTCGGTGGCATCTCGTTGGTGTCAGCCAGCGCCAATACCAATGCTAATGGTGAAGTCATTGCTACCGTTCAATCGGGTACCGTCGCCACCAGCGTACGCGTTACCGCGACCGTAGCCAGCAACACTGCTCTAGCGACAACCTCCAGCGCCATTGTTATCGCCACCGGTCCACCGGATCAGGACAGTATCTCACTCTCAGCTACTGAGCTAAATCCACGTGCCTGGGATTTTGACGGCACTGATGTCACCATTACAGCACGCCTGGCTGATCGCTTTAATAACAAAATACAGGATGGTACTGCTATTGTATTCAGCACAGAGCTAGGTTCAATTGATTCCAGCTGCACAACAGTAAATGGTGCATGTTCCGTATCATGGACAAGTCAGGCCCCTAGAGGTACCGCGGGCGCGACAGGTAATGCTGGACGTTCCACCATTCTAGCCTCAGTAGAAGGAGAGGAGTCATTTGTTGACAGGGATGGCGACGGCGTATTCAGTGATGGTGACACTTTTACCGATCTGCCTGAGGCTTTTCAAGATGACAATGAGAACGGCTCTCACGACCCCAATGAACCTTATATCGACTTTAATAGTGACGCTACATATACTGACGTCAACACAAAATACAACGGAGCTGGCTGCACCCATTCGACACTGTGTCATCCAAAGCAAGCCTTCACTGTCCGCGACTCGCTGGTTCTGGTCATGGCAGAAGATAGTCCAGGCATCATCGCTATTAAAACCAATGTTGCTAATCTCTGCACTTCCCAAGCAGATTGTGGCCTTAATTATCCAGCATCAATTGACTTAACCGCCGTTAAATCGGTCACTTTCACCATTGTCGGTAATGCAAATAATCAAATACTACCTGTCGGCACCACGATTACTTTCGGCGCTGGCAACGGTACAATAACTGCAGGTGGTACACATACTGTAGGCAATACCAACATTGATGTCTCAATATCTCCAGGTATCGCGCAATATACGGTATATTTAAAACCTGACACCACACCCTCTGATGATGGCGTGCTAAATATAGATATAATAATACCAGGTGGTGGTACATATGGCTTGCCACCGATAGATATCTCAGACATCTAACCGCTTGATTTCACCCTTGTTAATACAAGGGTGAAATTTATTAGCCAACATGATAAACCCGTCTGAACACAGCGAACTCCAGCCATATAGCTGTATAATTCAGCTATGCAAAAATCCAACATCTTCCTCATCGGCCCCATGGGCGCCGGCAAAACCACCATAGGTCGTCAGCTGGCGCGTCGCCTTAATATGGATTTTTACGACAGTGACCGTATTATCGAAGAACGGACCGGTGCCGATATTCCACTGATCTTTGAAAAAGAAGGTGAAGCCGGTTTTCGCCAGCGTGAATCTGCTGTTATCGATGAATTCACCCAGAAAAGCCCTATTTTACTGGCCACTGGTGGTGGTGTGGTTTTAGATGAAAATAACCGAAAACATTTAAAATCACGTGGCACGGTGTTTTATTTGAGCAGTGATCTGAAATCTTTGCTGGAACGCACACACAAGGATAAAAATCGCCCTCTGTTACACAGCGAAGAATCCCCCGAAGTCATCCTCACCCGGCTGATTGAACAACGCGACCCGCTCTACCGGGAAACCGCTGATTACATTATCGACACCAGCAATGACTCGCTACGCCACGTAATACAGGCTATTATTGGACACCTCGATATTTCCGAATAAATAATGCTGAAGAAACACCATGGCCGAATACTCTACACTCAAGGTTGATCTGGGTGACCGCAGTTACCCGATATATATTGGTCAAAACCTGCTCGATCAAGCCGATATTCTAAAAAAACATATCCCCGGTAACAGTGCCTTAATTGTTAGCAATGAAACGGTTGCTCCGCTGTATTTGAAAAAAGTTGAAGCCCTGCTCGCCGGTATCCGCTATGAAAGCGTGATTATGCCCGATGGTGAAAAATACAAAAATCTGGATGTGCTCAACACGATTTTTGATGCACTACTGACTCACCGCATGGATCGTAATACCACGATTATCGCCCTCGGTGGCGGTGTCGTTGGTGATATGGCTGGCTTTGCCGCGGCCAGCTACCAACGTGGTGTACATCTGATTCAAATACCCACCACCCTGCTCTCGCAGGTCGATTCATCGGTAGGTGGTAAAACTGGCGTTAATCATCCACTGGGGAAAAACATGATCGGCGCCTTCTACCAGCCACGCGCGGTGATCGCCGATACCAACACGTTAAATACTTTAGATGATCGCCAATTGAGCTCAGGCCTCGCCGAAGTCATCAAATACGGTTTAATAAAAGACGCTAACTTTTTTGACTGGATTGAGCAGAATATGGATGCGCTGCTGCAACGAGAACCTAAAGCACTGGCTTATGCCATTGAGGTCTCCTGCCAGACCAAAGCTGATGTAGTAGCTGCCGATGAAAAAGAAAGCGGTCAACGCGCCCTGCTCAATCTTGGCCACACTTTTGGTCACGCCATCGAAACCGGTATGGGTTACGGTGAATGGCTGCACGGTGAAGCCGTTGGTGCGGGTATGTGCATGGCAGCAAAAATGTCCGCTTTGTTAGGCTGGTTCAGTAATGAACAGGTCAAAAAAACTATTTCAATCATGAAGCACGCAAAACTCCCCACTACCGCACCAGAGAGCATGGATGAAAAACAGTTTCTTGATTTAATGTCGGTCGATAAAAAAGTGCTTGATGGTGTACTGCGTCTTATTTTATTAAAGAGTATCGGCGATGCTGTCGTCACCAGCGATTACAGCAAACAGCAACTGGCTGAAGCCATTAAACTTGCTTACACGGATTAAGGTCGCCTTCGTACCATTATGGAACATACTTACTCAGGCAGTCTCACTCCCTACGCATGCAATGATAAAAAATCATTGGGGCGTTTGTTCGAAGAAGAAACACCGATTTACCGCAACAACTACCAGAGAGACCGTGACCGTATCATCCATTCGGCAGCTTTTCGTCGACTGGAATATAAAACTCAGGTTTTTGTCAATCACGAAGGCGATTTATTTCGTACACGCTTAACGCATTCACTGGAAGTCGCGCAAATTGCACGCAGCATTGCGCGTGAACTCGGCTTACATGAAGATCTGGCCGAGGCCATCGCACTGGCTCACGATTTAGGTCACACACCTTTTGGTCACGCCGGTCAGACAGCACTCAATCAATGCATGAAAGATTACGGCGGTTTTGAACATAATTTACAATCACTACGCGTGGTCGATAAGCTTGAGCAAAAATATGCCGACTTTGCTGGCCTCAATCTCACTTTTGAAACCCGCGAAGGCATACTCAAACATTGTTCACAGACAAACGCTAACGAACTGGGCGCAGTAGGTCAACGTTTTCTTGATAAAACTCAGGCCAGCCTTGAAGCCCAACTCACCGATCTATCCGATGAAACTGCTTACAATAATCATGATGTTGATGATGGCCTGCGTTACGGACTTATTAGCATCGATGATTTACTCAAGATTGAATTATTTAGGCGGCAACACGACATTGTTATCAAGCGTTACCCCAGCATCAATGATCGCCAGATAATTCATGAAGTGATTCGACGCATGATTAATGTCATGGTGGTTGATTTAATCGATACATCACGTAGCAATATTCAAAATATCAACCCAAAAAGCATTGAGGATATTCGCAATCAAAATAATCCAACCATGGCTTTTAGTGATGCCATGTGCGAACAAAAATTAGAACTCAAACAGTTTCTACGTAAAAATTTATATCAACACTATCGAGTTCACAGAATGAGCATGAAGGCCTGCGCCATTATTGAAGCACTGTTTGATGCCTTCATGAATGACCCTCGAATTTTACCTACCGAAGCACTAGAGCATTGCCAGAAACTGAAAGATAGCAGTAGTCAGGAAGGCATGGCACGAGGCGTTGCTGACTACATTGCTGGCATGACCGATCGTTATGCCATTGTTGAATACGAACGCATTTTCAATCCAAAACAATTGTCTTTTGTCAATTTAATCCCCTAACACTGTTAATTTAATCAGACAATATTATCCATCATGGCTGGACGTATTCCACAAAATTTTATTGACGATCTGGTCACTCGTGCTGACATCATCGAGGTGGTCAATGCACGCGTACCGTTAAAAAAGAAAGGTAAGGAATATACTGCCTGCTGCCCTTTCCATAATGAAAAAACACCTTCGTTTACGGTCAGTGATAACAAGCAGTTTTATCATTGCTTTGGCTGTGGCGCTCATGGCACAGCACTCGGTTTCATCATGGAGTATGAAAACCTCGACTTTGTTGACGCAGTCGAAGCACTTGCGGCTGAATACAATCTAGATGTACCCAGAGAAAGCGGCCACTTTAATCAATCTGAAAGCAAAGATACCAAACAACCGCTATACGATATTCTAGAAAAATCTTCAGAACTATTTAAACAACAGTTAAAGACTTCTGACAAAGCGGTTAAGTATTTACAGCAACGCGGCCTCAGTGGCGAAATTGCTAAAACATATCAAATTGGTTATGCACCCGATGGCTGGAATTTTTTAACAGACAATTTGGGGAAAGATAAAGCCACTATTGACTCACTAATTGCCACCGGCTTATTAGTCAGCAAAGATGACGGCAAGCAATATGACCGCTTCCGTGATCGCATTATTTTCCCCATTACTGACAGGCGTGGTCACATCATAGGCTTTGGTGGCCGAGTTATCGATCAGGGTGAACCCAAATATCTCAACTCGCCTGAAAACACCGTTTTCCATAAAGGGCAGGAACTGTACGGCTTATACGAAGCGCGCAAAACAGTTCGCAATCTTGAGCAGCTTATTATTGTTGAGGGTTACATGGACGTAGTTGCTTTAGCGCAACATGG
>Ga0224511_10004721_pt1 | contig 10424 bp, 5 predicted proteins | sample SF_May12_sed_USG_2_FD_169988 | JGI IMG/M metagenome (GOLD analysis project Ga0224511, IMG submission 169988) | Sediment microbial communities from San Francisco Bay, California, United States - SF_May12_sed_USGS_8_1 | ecosystem: Environmental > Aquatic > Marine > Sediment | place: USA... | reverse complement strand
CCCCGAACCGTTCCGATCCATTTGGTTTTTAACTCAAGTATGTTTGTAAACTAGGATACATGTACTGTTATCTGTATATCTATTAATGGCGAAGCCTAATAGTAACACGTAGTTTGAGCCAAGTTATGTGTGCATACCTGAGATTTGTGTGAACGTATTCGGTTGATTATTACAAACGTGCGACTAATCAACAACCTCTGTGTAGGGCTAGGCTTAACAATCAGCAGAACATGTTATCCGTTGAATAGCTTACAACAAGCCCTCTTTATAATTTGCTCGAACATTAGCTTTGTCAATTGGTGTTTTGCGTGTTTTGTGTTGTTCTGTGCGTTTGTTTTTGTACGGGCCATTTTGTCAGGGTGCCCTTAAACTTGACATGGCTACATTGTTTACAACATTCTTTCTTTGTACATATCTTCCATTTGTGTTGGCTTACCGGTATAATAAAGTGGGCGTGTTGTAAGCTGATTGATGGGAAACACGTTCTGAGCGTTCTGTTTACGGTACTAAAATAACTAGCCTTGGCACCTACATGAAACCTGTGGGTGCTCCGAACTGCCATCACTGACAACAGCGCTATAAGTCAACTAACGTTTTATACGCCAGCTGATGTTTGGCACCGCAGTGACACTTCCTAGAATATTTACTCTAGCAAACAATAGTATAGTTATGTTATGTGATTAATATCATTATGACATTAAACAAACATTTAATACATTTACAGGTGAAATTATTTAAACGCATTATATGTAATTAGGGATTTGATATCTAATTATAAACGCATGTTATAATGTTATTAGAGGCACATCTTTTAGACGTATATGCAGCGTGCGAAGGTCTAATCACTTAACTAACAAATAAGATCCTACTCTAATGATGTATATCAAGTTTTTACCTTTTATAACAAGTCTTATATGAACACCAAATTTTTTTCTTAAACTTGATTATGATTGTCATGCACCAACGTTCTTACAACAAAGCCATACCAAACTTGTTTGATTCATGTCTGCGATGGCGTATGTTAATGAGGATTTGCCTTTCCCGTTTCTTAGAAACGAAATAAGACGTTTTATCGTCTGCAGACATTACATATCTTTCGTTCCCTATCATATATTTCTTCAGCCACGTCACTTGCCAAATTATAGATAACTTGTAAGATAAGTGTATACACGGATCCTGAAGAAATATTAAATATTACATATGTCATATCTTGTTTAACCAAACTGAATGTTTTTCTTTGCAAGATTCTCTTATTTTTTTATTCAAAATATGTCAGTAAAACGCATATATTTAGGTTGATCGTATTATTGTTATTCCTTTATCACACCAACACACACGTCTGAATGTTAAACCTACTCAGATCCAGTGTCGAATGCCAACATACTCTGTATTTGAATCCGTATTTTCAAAGCCTTCGCCACTCTGCCAAAACTGAAACATTTTAGATAACCGTACCGCACCACATATATTAAAGACTTCCTACATAACAGGTCACAACATATCCTTATCACAAACAAGGTCACTGAAAGGCTCCCTGTGCTTTCCGGTGTCCCCCAGGGCTAGGCCACATGCCAGCCTTAGGGTTTAGGGAGGCTTACACAATATAGTGGGGTTCTCAGAATAAACAGAACACAGAAATCAGTTATCATCCCACACACACATTATGACCCCAGCCCAGGAACCACAGAAATATGTATATGTGGTCACTATCAGTAGTAACTTCAATTGGTCTTCTTACATAAGTACTATCACACACACGGCCACGCACAGTCTAAGGTTCATCGTCTAAGACGAAATGTTTAAACACAAAACAAACAATAAACGAGGCTGCATTTAGAACATACATGTATGTACGTACGTGCCCAGGTCAAATACGTGTATTGTTTAACTCTATCTCACACATGGCAGAACAACCACACATAATAAAAATGGAAGTGTTGCCGCAAAAGATGTACAAAATAACGATCACTGCACAAGCAGTGTAATGAACATGCTCAGATAGTTATAGTAGTCCAGTATGGAGCAACGCAGAAATCAAACCAGTATCATTATGCTTTACAAAAAAACATGACAAACAGGTCTCTGTCGATCAGTCAGCTTACAAAAACACTACATTTGAAAATGGCGTCAGTGGTGTTTCACATTCATTACTACTGATGAACAGCTTCAATAAAACCGAGGCTGCTGTTTTCTCGTGCAAGCTATGCTTCCTGAGGGCTTTCCCTTTCATCAGTTTAACTAAACAACAATTTAAGTTTTCTAACCCAAACACAAAACACCACATAACCTCATTATTTCAGAGGGCTATACGACTTTGGAACGAAGAACCGACTAATATTAATAGTGCCCTAACTGTATTAGCATTTGCAAGTGTCCTGAATAAGTTTTATACTTTTTAAGTTGATATTTTATACTTTTTATTTTATGGTGTTCGTACTGATTGAATGTTTCATAAATACTTGTGTTAGTTTTGCATGACTTGCGGAATGGAACGCTGCTCATTTCTTGGCACATCATCTTAAACAAATTATTTAAATTGCGAACTGTTTTGGATTGTAACCAAGAATTGTGTCCTAATGAGCATTCCACTTCAAAGTCCAATATTTAAACTTCACGTTAAAGATGCTTGGTTTGTATCTTGATACCCTTATAAATTGCGAAGTATACTAAAAAATGTTGCAAAAGAAATAACGAAATTGTCCGACACTAAATGTGTAAAAGACGGACAAAAGTATAAACACAACAACAACAAAACAGGAAAGGGTCGAAACGTAAATAAACAAAACCGAATTTGCTGGCCACACATTTTCAACAAAATCATTTTTTTCTGTAATATTTTAACAGGCATTGATAACTACAATTGGCTGTTTCTTATATTTACGGGAGTAGGTTTCATAGCTTAAATATGGGTAAAATGTAATATGTAAACAATTCTGACCAACAGATATAAGCATAGCATCTTTAATGGTTAACACATTTACTTTCAAGACCGTAGTCTGAAATAGATTGTGGACACGCCTTTGATAAAAGCATATAGAAAGATAACCCATTCTATCCCAGAGAAAAGCAAGTACGCACTTACATAAACTATAATTAAGCGCACAAGGGCGATAGATGCACCCTGTGGGAAACTTTGCTGCTAGTTCTAAAACAAAACAGAATACTAGGCGAGGCGTATTAATGTACAAAACTGTAAAAAACATTAAAGTGTTCCTTAAAATTGAACACGACATATGTATTTAGAAACATTTTATCAACTACAAAAACACTTAGCAGGAAGATTTTGATTAGATGGGCATATCACGCAATTATCTTTCTATTGAAACAGCTGGAGTGGTGGTTACATTTGATAGAAGTAACTCAGCTTTCGTTGAAACAGGCGACCCGACATGAAATGCAATCAACGATTTAATCATGCATATGGCGCCATTTGAAAGTTGCATTACTAAATACATGTTTTGTTCATTGCAAGGAATGCCGAACCGAACACGAAGGCAATTCGTTTTCGATTATGCAATGCTTCATTTGTGAGCATGCGTGTTTATATTGTGTTTTCATAAATAATGAAATAAGTTTGTGAATTTGCGTAACATTTTTCATTTTCTTTAATTTCTTTATATTCTTCTTTTTTGTTCGTTTGTGATAAGCTCAGTGGTTAGAGCGTTCGCCCCGTGAGCGGGAGGTCGTGGGTTCGATCCCCGACCGCATCATATCAAACGTTATAAAAATTGTACCGTATAATTCCTTGCTAGCGCTCAGCATATACGGACAGGTCTGGTCTCCTCCTAAACCTCGTTCAAAAAAGAGATGGATACCACCTGGAAAGAGCGGTCGGGAGTGATAAATATAAGTTGGGATAAATTGTTTCGCAATCGACCTTAAATAAATAAGTTTTAATTAAGTTTATATTATGTATAGAACAACACACACACTTGTTTTGGAAAGATAATTATCACAATTATTGAATGTATTTTTATTTAATAGAAAACACATAAAATAATGAGAGAATACAAACACATCCATGTGCATATGAAAACATAATCTTCGTAGATCATCGTCGGATGCCCACTACCGAACCAGTACTCATGTTACGTATGTTACATGTTAATCTACCGTGGGTATCCGACGACGACATGTGATACGAGTCGGATTCCAGACTTGTTGGTCTGCAGATATGATCAACTATCAGGAAGGGGCTTTTTCAAAAACAGTTCTCAACAGGTAACACGTGATACATACGCCGTCAGATAAGAAGATATAAAAATGAATCATACTGTGTATAACTTATAATTTAAATTAAAAATTAAGTTCACCATTTTATCATAATGGCATAGATAGCAAACTCACTAAAATGTCATAAAACATATAGCATTTTTCATTTAACGAAAACGCATAAAAACATAAGATGTTTATAACGCTTCGAAATCAGTTTGAAGATCTACGTGAGGAAATGTCCTAGTGATAAATATATAGTTTATTAAGGGGATTTCTCATAGGGTTCTATATCTACAACATCAATATAGCTTAAAGCTGTCACTTATTGCGACAATTAGCGGTTACAAATAACACGCGCTGAGCGCGAGACAGGCCTGAAGCTTCATTCTATTGTAACGCAATCATCTCAAAGCTCAACCACCACGGTCTGTGTTGATAGGTGCGAAAACGGAGAAACAACGGCTCGACTTAACCCTTTGATAAAAAAAAACTCAACGTCAGGACCGCAAAATAGTCTTCGACACTTAAAAAGTTCGACAAAGAAACCTCGACAAAAACAACTGAATTTTAATCAAAATAAGAAGAGTTCGATTCGGTACCGAGCTTTCACTTCGTCATAACGAAGTATTCGTCTTAATGAAGTCGCCATAACGAAATTCAGCTGTATATTAAAAACGGAATCCTACAACTTTTTTTATCTAAGGATAAAAAAGAAGATTAGTTGTATCAGTTCTGGGGCAAATTGGATTGGTGTAGCAATGTAGAAAATGAAGACTTGACTTGATAATACACCTTTTTCACCAGTGCCTTAGTACATATTATCTTACTACAAAACAAAACTCGAAGTAGAGTTTAATCAAAATACATGCATTCAATGTTGACAGAAGTGCTATAAGGTAAACAGGTATCTGAAATTTGAACGAGTTTAACTTTTCTGTCTGCTGCTCTTCATGTCGTGACAAATATTTCAACTTCTTATCTATATCCAAGTAAGATTGGAATGTGTGTTGATAGAAGTACAGTCGAATAAATTTTATCCTACGCCTTAAATAGTAAACAAGGACGTTTTCCTTATGGGCTTTCCTTACCAGATAACGAATGCAGATCATTTGTCAACATATAGTTTCGCACTGTCATACCAGACGACAAAAATACCCCGTTTGTAAAGCAGCTGACCTCCAGAATATGTTAGAAAATCATTAGTTACATATATTTGAAAATATCTCTTCAAATATATATAATAGGTGTTAGAAATAAAACAAAACTAAACATGTTCATATTTTCTGCAGCTTTTCTGTCATCGGGATATTCCTACTATACATAACAGCATAACGCAGTAGATTATGCGATCATGCGAAAACCCGACAAAATCACCTTTTTGCGGGTTTTCGAGTGGCGACATTTCGCGTTTTCGCCCCGAAAACACGTTTATACAACAAGGCATAAATCAGCCACCATAGTACACCGATACCGTACTTTTGCTAAATATTCGATATTCTCCCTATTCTTAAAAATTATATTTACTTCCAAATATACGATCACAAGATGACAAATAATATATTTTTATTCTAAATATTCGGTTCCCCAAACCAGACATCTGAACAATATGCTGATTGCCATTACTTAATCGCTATTACAAAATAATTAAACAATCAAAGAGAAAAATATCATATTCTTATAACTGCAATTGCCGTTATCAACAAATCAAAATAGCAAACCTTTTTTTCATTTCTTAAAGAATCATGGTAATTACCTTATGTTTCTACGTCACATGTTTGGCATTATCGGTATAAACCGCTCAAATAAAAAACGTGCACCATATATAATATTATACAATTCATGATTGTTTCTAAAATCTCGGTCAACATGAAATAATTTTTATTCAATTTATTCGAACAGCATTTCTTGTTTTAAATGATCAAATATTAAGAAGAAATACGGTAATTGTTATTAAACGCAATGCAAATGTAGTAATGTAAATGACATACTATGTTGTATTGTACACAAAATTGTACTGTTTCATTAATGTTCTCTATGTGCTCTTTTGCTAATCTCTTGTTCACGTGTAAATGTTTTCTTGTATTTTGCTAAAAACATGTATATGTTTAATGCAATAAACTGGTAAACTGGTAAAAAAACTGGCAAAGTCCACTGTGCTTAAACAGTGGCAATGTGAACAACATGTGTATTGAACTTCAAAGGAAAACTAACTCAATTCCAAAGCCTGTCAAAACGCAGCATTGTCCGCTTCTCACTAGATGTGCTGTCAAACACATGAAACAATCAATGTGGGCGTTTTAAACGGTCACAATCAAACGATTGACATCGCAACTTCGACTTGCGCCGTGGAGACCTTTCGCTAAAGCTTGTGCAAAGCGTTGTAACACACTGTGTTCAAAATATAAGATTTCAATAAAACAGTTTACACTGCCTTGCACTTTCAACGGATAATTTGCATTTTTTGTCCTTGCTCAATACTTAGAACAACCATTTTAATCTAAAAAAAGTTTGCATACATGATGTGTGTGGATTGCACCCAATCATGTTAATGTCCTCTGACAGTTTCATTGAAATCGCTTAATATATTCATAGCAATTAAACGTTTTCGGATTTTAGGCACCACTGTTAATTATAAGGTTACATAATGAGAGGATATTGAAATACATACTACAAAAGAATTTGAGAAAATGAATTTGAACAGTGTTGAACAGTGTTGCGTTAGAATTGCCGGGCAGTGTATATTTAGTTACCAGTGACTTGTAAGTGGTGGTCGAGATATGCCTTTCTTCAGACACCCACGCTTACTAAGTTTCTCAATGATCTCACTGTTTGAATATTGAGCTAGTTATGAACTATTATTTTGCAATATATCGGTACTAAATTTGAAAACTTTCTCTGCAAAGATTGGCTCTGGAAATAAGGTGAACTGTAAATGTTTCATACACATAGTGTGGTTAGCTCGTCATTCCTCCTAATAAGTGCTACTGTATACTACATGTAAGAGCAGAATCATACCTCCATTGGTTATGCTAACAACATTTGACTATTACTAGTACATCATTTACGATAACAGATACATAAAAATATAGTTTTGTGCTAATGTACATCCAGCTTTTAAGTACACCAATTTATGTAAAATGTCAAGATAAACGTCTTATCCCTGATACATGTAACAGTGAACGCATCTCTTTTTGATTTGACGTTTGATTATTATTTTAAGTGTGATAACATCTTGTTCGACATAGGATAAAACAAACAAGAATTGTCTTTAAAAAAGACAAACGGCGTCGGATTAAAAAAGGAAAATTTGTAACACAAGGCTAAGTACTTGTGCACACATCTTACACAGATGACTGAAAACTTAAAATGATTATTGTCAAGAATCAGTGGACAGCTATTTTGGCCAACTTAATTCCATTAAGGAGATTTATAACTTGTGTAATGACAGACAGCGGCAGGAAAAACTTGCAAGTCTTATCGTGTACACAATGCACATGGCCAAATTAATAGACATGTTCAACTCAAAAGTTGTTGCGTTATATGATCTCTACTAGACAAATGAACTCATCGTCGCAAACATGGGCAACAATAAAAATAATTTATTCATAAAATAAATGTTTTATTGTTCCAGGTTTTAATTTAATTCATTAGACATTTAAATGATTCACTTATAATAGTAACATTTAACATCTTAGATTCAATTAAATTCCAGAGTTACATCTAACCTTCTTGCAAATTTTACAGCACAAACTAATTTCATGACTCTCAACGTGTAAATCCCGGAATCTGGACGTAGTGAGGCTAACCTAATAATTATTGGGTAATATGTCAGACTTTTTACTATAAACCGGTTCACATCTGAAGACGTAATTCAATTATCCATAAACTATTTTGTTTGACACGTAACTGTTTATTGTTTCAATATAAAAACACTGTAGAAAACAAAACGCCAAAATTTAAATCTACGAACGAAGCAAAGTTTCGTGAAAGACATGCATTACAATAGTGTGGCCTTTATTTTTTCGCGCGTATCAGATTCATCCAATCGAAAATGGGATTTTCTCTGTTTTCCCACACGTCATTTTCAGTGCTTATGAAATCATCCAATAAAACGTCGGTTTTCTGAAATCCCAGACAGACGTCCTTATACAGAAAGGTAGGTCAAAAGTGAGCTTAGACGGCTACGCCGGAGAAAGTTTTACGGTATCTTTTTAAGTTTTAAATCAGGAAGTTTCAACATAGGTAGTACGCTGACAAGATAACGAAGAACGTAAACATCAGTTGTGTTTTAGAGCAAAGAGTCGCACGCTGAGAGCTGCGAATATTTTCAGCATGGAAACTTTACATTGCATTTTTATAGTGTTCGGTGTTTTAGAAAGTGTGTGTGAGGTTCGTTGTGCGGAATATCCCTTTTCCGGTAAGGATTTAATTTTTATTGCAATAAATTATATTATACGTATAACTTGTCAAATATTAATATTAAATTATATTCTCTCTGCTACTGCATATAATTGAGGAGCGTCATGTGATTTCCGAAATGACATCGGGAAATGACGGCGTAAAACGCATGTGAATGAAGTCAAGATTTTCGCCCGGATTACTTACGCATGGCAAGTGTGAAACGTTTGATAAACGACAATAAAGCCGGTTCTTCAGAGTTTTATAAAGCGCAACCATTTGTACTTTGATAAAAGAAATATTATTCGAAAGAGAAACATTCCAAAAATGACTTTTAAAACAGTATTTGCTGTTTTTATTTCGCTTTAAGAAGTGGTTGACAATAACAGGCCGTCAGTAAACTCCAGTAGGTTTATATGTTGTGTTAGAACCTCAAATAAAGTGGAAGCCGGATAGTCGTGAGGTCAAAGGCGTAGCATTTTTATGTCGGAATCTGAAGATCTCTGCTCAATTCCCCGCGCCGGCGATTTTTTTAAATTTAAATATGTTAATATTTACCTCCTTTTTCAAGTATTACTGCATAAGCTATATACCCCGAACTACAATTAGTACAGACAAAAGAGTCAACACAAACGGCAAGCATTACTTAAACAATGCCACGCTATTTAATATCACGATTTAAGAAACGAATTTTAGACTTAGATCTAATAAATCACTGATTATTATATGAACATTTCTCTTAGCACAAACGACAATATTTTCGCTATAAGTTGACTACTAGATCATGTTATATACTAACTGAAAACTCTAGACATTGTTGTTTCATACAAGAAGATTGCTTTAATTGCATTTTGAGAACCTAATTTTACCCCGTGACCTACTTATGCAACCAATCAGAACCGTTTAAACAATTTTGGTAGAGAACTACCAAGGGATCATTCCTGTTGAGGTTGGTCAAATTCCCATTAGCGGTTTGGGAGTAGAAAATGTTCAAAGTTATTATAGTATAATATATTGTAAAATTCTCACCCCGGGGTGGGGTCAGTTAACTCAATTTTGACCTCAGGGGAATAAATTTGAACAACTTGTAGAGTACTACAAGATAATGTTATAAACCAAATATGAAAGCTCTGGGTCTTGTAATTTGGGACAATAATTTTTTAGAAAATTGCATTTTGAAACCAGATTGTTGACCCTGTGAGCTACTTTTGCAACCTCTACATGATGTTATACATGTATACCAAATATAAAAGCTCTGGGACTTGTAGTTTTAGACACGAAGATTTTTGAAAATGGCATCATGAAAACATTTTGTGACCTAACGACGTATTTATGCAACCATCTGGAACGGTTTGACTCACTTTGATATTGATAGGGGAACACACTGGGATAACTTCTTTTGAGTTTGGTCAAAATCCCATTAGTGGTTCGGGAGAAAAAATCGTTCAAAGTTTTCCTTATATAATTCATTGTAAAATTGTGACCCCAGGGCGGGGTCGATTTTGACCCCAGGAGCATTATTTGAACGACTTTGGTAGAGGACATCTAGATGATGTTATATACCAAATATGAAAGCTCTGGGCCTTGTTGTTATCGACAAGAAGATTTTTGAAAATTAAATTTTGAACACCTATTTTCTGACCCATTGACTTACTTGTGCAACCAACTGGAACTTTGATAGGGAAACACCCTTGGGATCATTCCTGTGAAGTCTGTTTAATTCCAATTAGCAGTTTAAAAGGAGAAGTTGTTTGAATAAAAAACGTTAACACACACACGCATGAACGACGGACAACATAGTGTCACAATAG
>Ga0224511_10004720_pt1 | contig 10424 bp, 7 predicted proteins | sample SF_May12_sed_USG_2_FD_169988 | JGI IMG/M metagenome (GOLD analysis project Ga0224511, IMG submission 169988) | Sediment microbial communities from San Francisco Bay, California, United States - SF_May12_sed_USGS_8_1 | ecosystem: Environmental > Aquatic > Marine > Sediment | place: USA... | reverse complement strand
CATCCTTTCCTAAACATCTGTGAGATAAGCCTAATCGATAAAGCTTGATGCCGCTTTCGTGGTCGATGAAGCCTTGCCAGTGAACAAGGAAGGAATCTTCACTGATGTAATCTATGTCGTTAGAATCCTCGGGACCTATAAAACAAAATATTTAAGCAAAATGTCATTATATGACATATAGTCGGAAACAGGTAACCAAAAATGACGATTTGAAAGGTATTTAAATGTTTTACTATTTGTTTGGTCTTTCTACATGTTAATTGTTTTTGAATAGGTTTAAATCGTGCCAACCTTCGTATACCACGCCTGTTTCAGGAGGTGAATCGTCAACGAGAACGTCTATATACTCTGTTGATGACAAATTGGCATTATTCGTGACTGTTATCACAAAGTAATAATTCCTGTTATGATTCCCCGTATGCTTGTTTACTGTCTGCAGCTTGTTGAGTGGGATGGTGTAATTGTCGAACTCACAATCTCCGATGTCGGGACAATAGCAGTTAGTCGATGACGCATCACATGACTGCTAAAGTAATATGATAAATATTTAAGGAACTTGACTCCGCCGTCACACCCTTACGAATTGATTAAGTGATGTTACCAAATTTTAAATGCTTTTGATGAACGGTTGGCAAAATGTAGTACAAGAAATGAAAATAACAACAAAGGTCAGAACTAACAACTTTACTGAAAACACTTTAATAAAGCGTTTATTTGCTACAGTGGTCAATGGAAAGTAAAGCTGATATATATTTTAATTCAGCATAACACGCACAATTTTTTACCTGCAACTTAATAATTGACTTTTTCCCTGAAAATCATTATAATACCAAATACCGATTATCTTGAACAATGGGTTGGACACTACTATTTATTAAATCCTACGCTGACCTAGTTGAGCGGATCAAGTTAAGTACGCGCGCATTAGTGTATGTTGTAACTTACATTTTGTGGATTTCTGACTGCAAGCTGTTCCGATATTAATTCTGCAGATGTATCTGCAATGCCGAATCTCCAGTATATCTTCAAAATGCCGCTATGGGGGTCAAATGCATCGAAGGTCATTTGCATCTTGGACAGATCTGTGCTGTCGTGAACATACAATTGTTCGTAGCCGTCTTTTTCTAGCCATATTTCTGTTATCTGAGGAACGGACTGGTCGATGAACAGCGTACGACTCTCGTTGTATGTATTCCCAGCAATATCAACAGGACGAACATTAAAGACGTAGGTTTCTCCGTCAATAACTGGTAACTGCTTGCAGAATGTCTGATTGAGGAAGTTAGGCACTTCAAATTCTGGTGAAAATGGTCCGTCGTTCAATTTCCACGAAACCATGTATTTGACAATTCCATGAACATTAGGGGTACCATAAACTGGAAGTTCGCCACTGATTTGTTCGTACGTTCCAGTAATTAGACCATTCGGGGCCGCATCAACACCGTTAAAAAATTCGTTGTCAAAGTAGAACCTGTTAAAGAAATATTCCTTCCATGAAAGACACATGTCATTGTGGTGTGTTTGCCAGGTGAAGCCAGTATCTTGCGCTGCTGACGTAAACTGAAAAGGCTGATCCGGGTGTGTTTCGATAAAAGTGGTTTCGTCTACTAATAAGAATCGGCGACATTGGCGAACATTGTCAGCGATGTCTTTGACCTCTAAAGTTAGGCAGTAAAGATGAGGTTTATCAGATGTTAATTTAAGCACCATCTCTGTGATTGTGTGGTTCACCTTCATGGAGAGGAAGTTGTTAGTGTAATCAACCTTGTGGATACCTTTTGAAGGCAAAACTTCATTAACGCGTATCTCGTAGCTTTCTATTTTTGAGGATGTCACTGGTGTTCCTCGTTTTGGCACGGGATCGCTCCAGCCAGTAAACCAGACGGTGTTAATCGGATCACGTGAAATGCGATGGTCGAGGTGCAGAGGCTCAGATGAGCATGATCCAGTAACAGAGCAGTGTTCAGGCGGAGTATCGTCAAACCGATAGCAAATCCGGCGGTTACTGACAGTCTTTGTGTATGGGACTGCAGTAAGTTCTGTGTGACTACTACCCCGGGTGTCTTTAGCCTTTAAATAGCCGCCACCTTTTACTTCGTAATCCAGACAAAGCCTAGAAAATAATTTAATTTTAATTATGGCATGCATTTACTTTACCCTAAGGTTACTTATGTGGCGGCGATTCTATTTGTGGTCTGCGACTGAATTAACATACAAAAGAAACCACATTAGATATTTGATATTTGTTTAATTTGTTTGAGAGTTCACTAAAAGGAAAGATAACCCATTCAACTGTATAACCCAGTCGAGCTACTGGGGTTGGGTCCATTACATGTAAACAGGTTCATCAATATTTAACCTTAACTGACCTACTTTAAGGGGGAGAGACAAGGCGAAATAGCTAAAAGCAGCCCAAAATAGTTATTTGTCATGTTCAAAAACTAGCTATCATATTGAAACATAATAAGTGAAATAGTGTTATGTACCTCAAAAGTATCACTCTTTAGTAATAAAATATTACAGCAATTTATAAATAGTCATTAATTAGCCAAAATAATAATGTTTACACGGGCCAGCAGAACTCTAAAAATACTAAGATCATACATTTCACACTTAGCCGTATTGAATTTCATTCATTAACGGAGGTCATCTATGTATGCTCTTAGTATATTTAGAGTTCTGCTGGATAGCGTAAAATCTATTTTTTTGGCTAGTTAATGACTAATTACAAATTGTTGGTATGCTTTATAAATTAAGAATGATACATTTGAGGTAATATAACAATATTTTACTTATTTTATTTCAATATGATAGCTAGTTTTACCAACAAAAAGAAAAGGTTAGAAAGTAGGACGTAAACAAAAAAAATTATTTTGTCTTTTTTTAACAAACGATTGATGTTTTACCTAGTAGGAAACTCTAAGATGACCTCCGTTAATGCAAGAAGTTAAATACGGCTAAGTGAGAAAAGTGTGCTCTCAGTAAATTTAGAGTTATGCTGGCCTGCGTATAATTATTGTTTTGGCTAAATAATGACTAATTACAAATTATTGTTATCTTTTATTTCTAAACAATGATGCTTTTGAGGTAACATTACACTATTTCACTTTTTTATTACACTATGATAACTTGTTTTTGAACTATTTTGGCTTGTCTCCCCCCTTAAAGATTTGCATAATCGACAGTTTAGTTCAAATCTACATAATTCGTTCCAACATTGTCACACAGGTGAAATGGCCCACTGGGCTAAACAGTGGACTTACTTGTCTAACTTTAAGGGGGTAGGTTCAAAACCGGAATAATTATATATTTTTATTTATTATTTTTTGTATTTTATATGAAATAGAAGTATAATTTTATACATTTGTATTAACAAATCTATTTTCAATATAACTTCAATTTCAAGATTTTTCAATATGGTTTAATGTTTGTCATTTATCAGTTTTCATCATTTCATAATATTTCTGATAATTAACATTGATGGTTAATATTTGAAAGATGCTTTTTACAAACATATGTCTCAAAAATGAAGGATATAAAACTTGTCGCAATATGCTAAAATGTATTTAGTACATGTTCAAGTGGTAAGACCCGTTACGACACGAAATAAGCAAGCTTGTGTAACGAGTTTTGTAACAGAAAATGCTTACAAAATTATATTCGAACCCTAGTCGCAGGGATGACACGCCGCAATGCTTAGCATTACGCTATAAGGTAATTGCGAAAATTGACAATCATGTTCAATACATGAAGACATCATTTATATATTTAGGTTTAGGTTTATAATCCGCTACCCCTATTTGCATCAATACAAGCGTGGTATTGTTATTGTTTACTAGTCAGAATATCCCGACGAGGTTATAAAACATTTTAATTGTCACAATATCCAAATAAACATCATATTCACGAAAGATACAGGTATACTTTGAGGTTCTTAGCAAATGCAGAAATGTTAACTCCAATAACTTTTTGAACTCTGACACTAACACGTTTTAGGGGAGTATATATAGCAATAAGCTTCGCCAGACATGTTAAACATGTAAAACACGAGAATCATGAAATAAATGAAATAAATGAAAAAGACAATGTTGCATCATCCATACGAGCAGGATCCGCCAGGTAAACGAAACAACGGCATGTGGGCTACGCTTAATGTCAAGCTCCGCCGTTAAAATAGAGTCAGATTATAGCGGAGTCAAATACAAATAAACTAATTCGCGTTCTTTGCGACAACATAGGCATTTAGCTAAAACAATTCGACATGTAATCCGTCCGTTTTCGTACATTTTGTAATCAAGCTTATTTAACCATCTATATTTGTATTTTCTTACGATATATCGCACAACAGTTTATGACTAATGCTCTACATTTCTGTTTTCGACAATTCACGCATGTAAAGAAAAATCTTATTTTGTTTATCTATTTCAAACGTGTTTTGCCCATTTTTAACCGCGTGAAACTAAATGTTTCATTGGCTAAATCGGTAAATTTGCTAACTCGTGTTGGTTTCGACTTAAGGTTTCTGGTTCGAGTCCTACATGTTATAATTCGTTTTTCCTTTTGCTTTCTGCTATGCATTTTATTTATTTATCATTTTCTGTAACTGTTTCCCTCAAAGTTTAAATTATGAATTAAAACAAAGTAATGAAATTAAGTGGACAAACTCAAGCCTATACCATGCAGTATGATATGTCTTTAGCTTGAGCATGCGTAATTGATCGAAAAAGAAAAAAACCCAGTAGGTTGAGACTTTAACCCATGACTATGCAAATGCCGACTATGCAAATGCCGACATTGCAAGAAATGTGCTCGTCCATGCTGATATAAATAAGCATAATACTATTTTTAAACATACAAACATCAACAGTGTGAGGCAGACATATGCAAGCTTACCCGACCATTCATCACGCCTGTCGATTGATTAAGCTGTAACTTAAAGTTCGCTTTCAATATATTATATATTGTAGCATAATGGTAAAATCGGGTTAAGTTACACAATCAAAACCGACGCATCGCGCAATAATGTTTATGATACTAAATAGTCGGAAGGAAATATGATTCAGACCTTATATTAATGTTGTTTCTGTGTTAATTGAAATGTTTCTCGACACTATAATCAAAGAAGTAAAAAAACGTTAAACACTTGTATTGTACATGTATTCATAATTTGTTATCAAGTGAGCGGGCGTAAAAGGGGCGAAATCGTTTTCTGTATGCCGAATTACAACCATTAGCCGATCATACGGTGCGTTCTATTAATAACTGATGACGTCACTATAATTATTCATCTCAACACTGGCGCAAAAGTATTCCCTTATTTCGGAAGAATGTGAGTCCGCTACTAGTTGCGCAAAGGAACGGCTATATATATTATAATAATTATATTTTTCAATATGATAATGCTTCTGATGAATAAAATTTATTACATATAATATGCAACTTTTAAAAGTTTACATTCAGATACATTTTAACACATATTTGCCGTGGTTGGCATTCTTTACTTTCGGCTTTGATAAGTTCTAAAAATGTAGTGCATTCGCACGTTTACACAGATATGTAAGGCAGTAATCGTTTTTAAAATAATAAGCGAGTTGAAACATGTGTACACATGCTGATGTGATCAAAAATATTTACAGGTAAGTGTGTTATAACAGTTATATATTTTTTACTTAGCATTTCAGAACCCAAACTATAAAGTCAAATATTTAAAATGAGATTCGGGATTACGGTATACATTTAACAAGTTGAAATTAAGAACGGTCTCTACACACTACACCTTTATTACTCGGCGAAACATTGATACAATCAGTGTTTTGTACTTCTTTATCTGGCAAGAACTTGTACAACTGCGCAAGTTCTCTATGAAAGTTAAAACAACATGATGGCAATACAATGACTTTGTAAAAATAAAGATGTCAATACGCTTGTTGAGTTGTTTCAACAACTTACGCTTCGCCACTGGAAAGGTTGAACTTGTCCTCCGTCACTAAAAGGTTGCCTTTGTGGTGATCGTTTCTTATAACAGACTGGCTGTTGTTAGAATCAACACGCAGTTGTTGAGTCGATAGAGTGGCAGGTTGTCCTGTTGAAAGCAGAAATAAATCTATGTATGGTGTAATCAATTACATGTAGTATAAGGTTAGCATCTTAGTAATCGTTGCTTATAATCGACTGACCGTTGTTAGAATCATTAAGGTGTTGGTAAATGGAGAGAATAATATTTTTTTCTATTCAAAGAAAGTTATCTTAAAATGTAGTACGTTGTTACTGTAGCTGTAATATAAATGGCAACAGTTAGTCATTTTAATGTTTCAAATGTTATTTCTGAGTTCATCATATTTTGTTCATTTAAAAAGTTAAAATTTAAAAAAAATCATCTTATACCATCAACTGACGATTTGATTATATGAATTGTAGAATCACTGACTCCAAAGTTGGACTCGACGATGAACGCAGGTTGACTTGCATTTGAAATGGTAATTGTCAATTCAGACGCCATGGTAAACTCCATCACAGACGGCTGGAAGTTCCCATACATGTCCTGTAAGTGTTCACACGCTGTTGAGGCCTCGGAACTAACGGCGCGTTTCTTTTCCCCATTTGGTGCACCAGCCACTGTATCGCAGGTTAGTATGGACGGTGTCTGAGTGGGCTGACATGTTGTTTTTCCTGAATCTGTTGCTGCTCCAAAAATAGAAACTTTATTGAAACCGGGAGCGCACGTGCAGTCTTGAGTGAGGCCATTGGCACCACAGTTTCCAGGCCAGCAGTAGTGGTTGTTCCAGGCGCAAAGACCTTCAAAGAAGTAAATCATGGTGAACTTATTTTGTTCAAATAAGCTTGCAGTAAAAACATGATTACTTTAATTTAATGTACGTCACCTTCATATATCCGTTGTACTGTTAGAAAATATAACTCATAATTATCACATAGAGCCAGCGTTTTAAAATAAAATATATAATAAATTTGACTGTTTAATACATTTTATACTATTCTATCCACAATTAAAATACCCTTAGGTTATACGTGCTGTAGTTGTTTTACATACGTTTACATTCCTTGCCACTGTTGTGAAGCTTGAAGAAGACATTGTTCGCATTGCATTCTTTGCAGTACGTATTGGAGGATGTTGTACAGCTTAGGTTTTTACACTGGTCGATGTCCGGACACACTTAAATTAAAATATTCCCAAATTAAAGCTGCTTCGTGTGAAATGTGAGCTTATCATTATTTATAGAAGTGCTGTATATGGATTTGAATGCAAATTAAAGCTAAGGTGAAGTCGTAAGCGACCACATAGTTCCTTTTAACCGTACTTACACGTAACCCTATTACGGTTACCAAGGTTTGAAATACGTGATAAATTGACACTATTATGTTTGTACATGTGTATGTTAATAACTCTTAACTAATTCATTTTTTTTTCGAGTGCCTCTGTCAACTATCGTTTCGATTAGAACAGATAAATCTTTAGCTACCTATTGCATTACACATTTGGTAGGTTTGCAATGTACACAATAAAATATGCATTGTAAACGTTGTTTAACCGTAGTAGACGCTAGTAAATTGTAGTGCTAGAGTAGGGCGAAGTACAGTCAACTACGTTAGTATTACATCTATTAAGTTGTAGTTTTTCGTAGCCAATTTTTAACGAGTGCACACACATCTAATCCTTCAAAGTTTAAATGATTCATTCGAACCACGGCCATTCCTACGTTTGTTAACTGTTAGCTTCTGTCTAATTCGACCGACACGTTTAAGTACTGTCTACTACGATCTACTAAGGTTAAACCACACTACGGCTTTCTACGGCCAAATCCGTTCAAGGTTAAGGGTCATATTTCAATGTTGCATTGTATGACTATATTACGTCCACTCTATAACTCTTAAAAGGTGTGTGGACATGTTTGACCAAGGTCACCTCAAGGTCAAGGTGGTAGTTTAATGTCAAACACTCTATCGTCTTCGCCCTATATCTGTTGAACCCCTAGTGAGAATAACAAGACAACTATCTGCACACATGGCATGTATGATGAGTATGATTATCATTGCGAATGTTTAAACTAGGTAATAGTTCAAGGTTAAATTATTATATAACATTATATGTCTGCATAACGAGTCCGCCCTAGAACTGGTAACAGGGGTAACAATCTTCCTTTTTGTTTAAAATGCAAAACATGTATTACCTTTTAATAAATTTGATGGATACTGTATATGCAGTTTAAGAATTGTTTCCTACATGTGCCAGTTAATCTGAATGTTTATAAACTTAAAAGTAATTTTTGATTTTGTATAATAAAACAACGTGCAATCTAAATTTAAAACACAGCTCCCTTTTTTTAACCATAACCATTTATTATATTTATGTATCACGCAGACGTTGTGCTACGTTATCAAGCAAGTGAACATAAAACTCAAAAATCGTGTACACATTTACAAATTTAAATTTAATATAATTGCCGAAATATACGCACTTCATTTATAATATAAGCGTACCTTAAAACCTCTAGAAAAAAATCTAGCCTAAACATTACTCTATGCCGTCCGTCATCAATTAATTGAGACCTTTTATTCAAGTTTGTCAGGTCGTGTTTAAAAAGACGATGCAGGCCGAACATTTTCCTAGCACCCCACATATGGTATAATATATTTGCCCACACCATGTGTTTGAAAGACGTTATACCTAAAGGTAATTGCTGAGGAGTACTGTTTAATATAAATATACAACTTGTAAACCTTAAAACCTATTATATCTGATTGCCGTGCTTGTTTCCATTTAAAGGGACTCCACTGAGGTCTGGTCGTGTAACACACTTAAGAAGAAATTTCCAAATTTCCTTTTTTGTTGTTGTTGTCGACGTGTGTGTATCTTTTGGTACCGTAATACATGTACATCTTTTATCGGTTTGCTATTCATTTAAAACTTGTATTATATATGTTGATCTCGAAAAGCGTCCTTGTTCAGCAGATACAAACCGATTTTAACTGCTTTAAAATGCTAAGTCGTACATACTATTGTACCTAATATCAATGTTGAAAAACCTTGGTAACAAGAAGATAAAGTTTTTTTTCAAAATGTTTTTTTAGTGTGTTACACGACAAGACCTCGGTGGAGTCCCTTTAAGGTGTAAACATACAAAACACCGTGGTCCTTTTTAGTGTTCCAGTTTCTCGGGTTTTTAAAATTAAGTCTAATTACGACTCATTACATCAGCACTTTATCATGCAGACAAAGTAAATCAAACTTGCATTAGATGTCCGGGCAATATCTCAACCTATTTACAAACTGGTCTTCTGGTATAATTTTCATCCTGCTACCTGTTTATACTTTTAGGTATATGTAAACACTTCAAATACTGCATCCCGTTATTTTTTTTATTCGAGTGAGTTCAATATAAAGTCCTTATGACAAGGAAGTTCTCAAAATTATTCTCGAGTGGGAAAGTATGCTAATCAGCACGTTTTAAAGTTCGTAAAATAAAGAGACCGGTTTCATTCAATATATCAAAGTGAATATCAAACACATGGATTGTCTTTCAAGCGTTTTTGGTAATATATTGTGATGCTTTATTGAAGTGTTAAACAAATACTTCCTTATTACTAAACAGTATTGGGGAACGCACACAAAGTACAATACACTTCACAACTGAGCCCAGATTTATATTTGCATTACGTGTATCGCCCTTGCGTCGCCTTATTTCCACAAGCCCGTAAGTCAATTTTGGGGGTATAGATATATTAGTACCGTTGGAATCGGCTTTATTAGAATTTTTTTTCGACATTGTATACATCTTTACCACTGCATTTAATTCTTCTTTGATTAGTTTGATTGAGGGGGTATATCGCATCCACATTTCTATGGGGATTTCCTCAAAAAGATTAAAAAAGTAAAATACAAGTCCAGTGGAATAACCTTGCAAAATGCCGTTTCGTTGATAGCGCAAGATTTTCTTAACAAAAGATATGATAAAATCATCCTAAAAAACATGTAAATTAGTTCTGAGTAATAGAACAATAGCTAATGTGCGAGTTCTTTTATAACTCTTATTAAAAACATCTAAGATATCGTAAAACCACGAAACATTAGGTCAGACTTTATCATTGTTGTATGGCAGTATGGGGGCGGCCATCTTGTTGTATGACGTCATTTAATATGTCAGTGTGCGGAGGCTGGCTTCTGCAATTTGTTATTGTCACGTGATTTTGCCTTTCTCTTTTTCTCCATTTCCTTCATACTTTTTTTTAAATTCCCATCAGTCGGGTTTTGGATAGCAGCATAAGCGGTCATGTATATTTTTATTCTTTTTATATATATTTTTGTCAAGAGTTGCATGACTGTTAGTATTTGGCTATATAATGAATTGTCTTCTCGAAACCTTTTAAGGAGGGAAGGGAATGATGTTATGGTTTAAGTGTTAACTTTA
>Ga0224511_10004719_pt1 | contig 10424 bp, 2 predicted proteins | sample SF_May12_sed_USG_2_FD_169988 | JGI IMG/M metagenome (GOLD analysis project Ga0224511, IMG submission 169988) | Sediment microbial communities from San Francisco Bay, California, United States - SF_May12_sed_USGS_8_1 | ecosystem: Environmental > Aquatic > Marine > Sediment | place: USA... | reverse complement strand
GATTGATTGTTAAATAATAAAATAATAATATAAAATAATAGTTATTACAACAATAATACACACGTGTCTGCAGAAGAAAAAACATGTTACATGTATAAGTAATAGAAGCATTTCAGCTTATTCATTTAAGCTTACAAAATAGGTGCATAATTTATACTATGTACATTGTATATAATTCGCCCTGGCGCTTATCTCAGTTATTGTTTAGTTAACGATATATTTTGGGACATTCAGACACTATAAACCTCATCTGTGAAGAAGCTTATTGAAGCCATAAGTGTTGATGGTTATTGCATAAGTAATTGTGTTATGTGCATGTTATTGTTACACTCTTACTTAAATTTATTTAAAAATTAAATCGCGAACGAAAAAAGGGGCACCGGCTGCGCATCCCCAGAACCGCTAGTGAAATTTATGTATCCGTTTATAACGGTATCATCTCAATCGCACGCCATAACGTTTTTTTCTTAACCATTTGATAACTGTGTATACGTGCATTTAATGTTACGTCTTAAATGATCCAACATGTAACGACAAACTGTTCATCAAGTTACCATGGTAACATGTTAAATAACTTATTAATTTATTATACAAAAGTAACATGGTCTGTTTCGTATTACGCATCTCTATTCTCCTTAGCATAAACTGTATTACGTGATCACTTAAACTATTATTGAAATTGAAGACGTCATTGATAATAAAAGACTGAAATATACGGGGTTTCCCCTTTTCCTTTTATTGCAATAACTATTATTGTCTACAGCTCATCAAGGTTTTGTTCGTGTGTTTAAAGAGGCACATTCACACATACTATTATTGTCAATAATATTGTCAATCATGGAGTGTGTCAATTATATTGATAATACGTGTGTATGGGTAGTATTCAATGCCTTGTCAATTTATTGATAAAATCAAACCACAACAAAAGTCCATGATCTGTTGAGGTGTTTTTTTCATTTCAATCGAGTTACGAAATTTTCTTATTTTTTTATTGGTCGGCTATTAAACAACGGGATCCAGACTTTTCTATTATGCCCCAATGACAAGTGAACAAAATATTGGTCAATAGTTAATGGCAAAAAATAAACATTAATGACCTTAAAATTGTTGGTAATTTGGCCGCTTAAAGATGCTATGCCTGTATCTTTTGGGTCAGAATTGTTTTTATCTCACATTTAAACCATATTGAAGCAGTGAAACCTACCCCCGTAAATGTGAGAAACTGCCAAATACATGTATAGTTTTCCATGCAAATTCGGCTTTGTTTATTTACGTTTCGACTTATTGCGTCGAAATGGTTAAATAGCTTGACTACAATCGAAACTCTCAGTTGACTCGGTGGTGCAGAGGTAACGCATCCGCTTTGGGTACGAGAGGTCCCGGGTTCAATTCCCAGCTCCGGCAAGGGTTTTTATGTTTGATTTTTTGTTTTGTTGTTATTGTGTTTTTACTTTTTGTCCAGAAACACATTATTTGTCACACAATTGTGCAACTCTTTTTGCAATGTTTATTTATTTAATATACTTAACAAGATACAGATCTAGCCCCCCCCCCGTTAATGCATGTAGTTAAATACGGCTAAGTGTGAAAGGTATGTTTCTCTGACCGCGTGAAATCCTTTGTGATTGCTAATCAGTGGTAAATTAACAATAAATTTTATGTTTAGTTACTAAAGACTTACTTTTGAGGTAACATAGCAATACTTTACTTGTTTTACTTTAATATGATTGCTAGTTTTTGAACATGCAAAAATGACAAGCCATTTAGCCCTGCCTTTCAACCCTTAACCATTGTTGATAAGCAGTGTATCGTATTTACCGGTAGTTAAAACTTCTGTAATCTTACATGGATCGAATTACTGCAGTTTAAAACCGACAGAATATTTGAAACGCTTTTCATTATTAAATTCTGAAACGTTTTGTATTTAATTCATTATAAAAGCTGCAAGTTTCACCCTTGAGTGTTTTTGCGCAACTCCATGTCAAAATAAATAAATTTGAATTGTAGTTAATAAACGTAGTGTTTTTTTGCATCTTAAATTTAAAGCTTCTTTCCCACTCATGTTAAAATGAACATAATAAAATAAAATGTCATCAAAGGATAAAACAACATAACAGGTATATCAATATACATTAAGCTAGATTATTGATACGTTTCTCACTCAAAGATATGTAAGTAAAGAATTGTAAAAGCATATTTATTTTGCAATAAATGTAAACCGCTCCAACGCGTTATTCTAGAATGACCCATTAACGTGTGGCGTTATTTTGACTCTAGCAAGGTGCGCGGTGATGGGATTATATTTATAAACCGGGAAAACCTTCCAGGTTAAAAGGACGCGCGTATTTGTTTCACAATTTTTAAGGAGGAGTATGCTATTGATAATAATTATCTGTGAAATACAGCTGTTTATTTTGACTTTGTTTTATTTTGTTCCGGAATTAAAATCAACTATGGGTGGGAAAGAAGGTTTAATTTCTCTTGTTTTGTGTTAGCTAGATATTTGCTCACGAAACATAAAATCAACAAGCGACACTCAAAGTGTATTATACATGCTTATAGTAATGTTCTAAGTGTGTAAACAAAGTACATAATATACACGTAGTTTAATATTATAGCTTTGCCATTTTCAAAAATAGTTATCTTAAATTTAAGTATAATTAAAAGTGTGAACATGTTTCTAAATAAAATATGTTGTTAGCAACAAAAATACTTCTTCTGTATTGTTAAAAAGCTTTATGAGTACTTAAGTACTATGAAAATATTTGTTCCTTAAAAGCATACAAGAAAGATGAAGATTTTACCAAAAACAATTGGTGTATGTGAAACACAACGTTAAATATGCACGAACTTAAATAATGTGTTTTAAAACGATTAGCACGATTTCATGAACGCTCCTAGTTAAAATTAAATTTTATATAACATTTTCTACGATTTTCATTAACACTCCTGGTTAAAATTAAAGTAAATAAAAATCATACTAAGTATATTTGAAGAAGTTGTCTGCAATGCGTGGCCTGTAAGCTATCCTTAGAGGGTATTTTCACATTTGTTTTATGTGGGGATACCCCTATATGCACACGACTGCTTTCTCAATACACACACCTTTGTAGGTTGTAACCAAGCTTGAAGGTTATATTGGTTCTGAATGATAAGCTGTTCATACACCATTCAGTGCATCAAAGTAAATACGAGTAGTAAAGGAGTATTCACATGAAGAAAAGGCAAGTTCGTTTTTCATTTTTAATAGTTAATTATTTTAATCAGTGTTCAAAGTGTATGACATTATTTGAATTTCGGTTGATGTTTTGCATTTTATTTTTTATTCTTATGTATACTTTTAACATATAATTGATCGTACATATTAAGTGCATAAATGGCAGTTCTTATATTATTGTGAAGGGAAGAAATACCGGCTGAGAATCATTCTTGTTAAAATATAATGTAGTTTGTTATAATGTCAGTTTATGCCAAAATATGGATACATGTGATACTACGAGTATTCCGATTTTTTTGGGTTTTGTAAAAATGCATTATGGAAACGCAAATGACTGTCCAGGGGTTAATAGTTAAAATTTTACTGCCATGTTTTAAGCAAATTAGCACACGTAGTTACATTATAAATATCAGCATAAACGATTTTCCATGTTATTAAAACACGCAATCTTAATGTTTAAAAAATCTGTTCTGTTTTATTTTTAAATTAATACAAAATCAATCCCCATTCTTACATTGAAGTCATAATAATAATATAAGTCAGTCCAGAATGTTTCCCAAAATATATCAGCCCCCTTCTCTATAATAAATGCAAAACATGGTATGAGTATTTAATAATACCTTTTATTTTTATTTTGTAAAACATGCATTATAATTGCGAAGTTTTCACTAATTGTATATCTTGTCGATAAAATAATAAAGAAACATTGCTTGACTGTATTAAAATTAAGTTAAAATGTATTCAAATTTAGGATGTTTCGAAAATGTTCCTATAAATAAAACATATCAGAGCGTGTTCACAATGCTCGGCACAAAAATGTAACATCAGCACTAAACACAACTTTTTTCAAAACAAGTGGATTACAAATTTATTTTGTGTATGCACACCTAGGTTTAACAGCAGAATTACATAAATTATTAATATTCATCTGTTTTAAATTGTTAAAGAAAATTCTGGTCTCTATTTTGGATGAAATGCCCCAAAAAACTGGAATTTTATTCCAAAACAAAGATTTTGTCCATGACGCAAGTGTTTTTATCACCATATGTTTAAATGACTTTTTTCCAAGCATGTGTGACACTTGGCTTACATTTTATACAATTTCATTATTGATAAATGTTGAATTTTGCAGTATTGAGGAATTGAATGTGTTATGTTACTTTTTTATCCAAGATTTTTATCCATGTTTGTCAAATTTGTCACGGACGGACATACTGTGGGACGGAAATGGTTTACTGGTTGTGTTGAAATGGCCAGTTGGATTTTCTTCATGGGAGTCAGTATACTTTTTACCTCTGGTTGGGTCTTAGTCGCAATGATAACAACATTTCATGAGCTTTACTAGGTTAAGAGAAACTGGTTGTGTGTACGGACAAACATTGTGGGACGAAAAAAAATAATGGAAATATGAAAGACCACAACAACAAATTTCCAACTTTCTATGACAGGTTACTTCTTTCTACACCTTTTTCGATCAACCACCTAGTATTTCAGCTACATTGTACATTTGTATCGTGCAATTTTATCAGCTAAATGGCAGATAGCCAAAGTGTGGGTTACATTTTGCATCTATTTGCATATGGTTTTATTAAAGAGAACTGTCTGATCAAGCTGTCATGGCTTTGAATGGACATTATGTCATACACCATCAGAAACTAGAAGCAATATGGAAACTGTAGATATGATGTTCGAAATAATCAAGAGAAGAACACATAATTTTCTTTCCAGCTACATTTACACCATATCAAACATGTTACGCATTTTTGTCGAAAAAGTGGTATATTTTGGAAGATAAATGCTCCCAGCGAGACTATTTAACATAGCAGGTCCTTCATTTTGTCTTTACAGATTTCTTAAAGTAAGGGTAGTACAACAAGGTACTTAACTTCCCTGGAAAACAATTATTGTTTTTTGTGGGAAGGTAGGATTGAAGGTCAGGTGTTTTGGTGCCGAGCATTGTGAACACGCTCATCAATCATGTTATAAATAATCAACATTCTTGCTTTAAGTAAACCCGCTGTTGTGCAAATACGCGATGTTTTGAATGTCGTTTTGCTTTGCGACCTATTTGTTAAGTGATGCACCATGAGTAAGCACTGTTTATATGGAATGCTCATTTGAAGCATACATGTATATCGATAATCGTTCACATGTGCAATTCGATAACATTTACATGAGTTCATACAGTTGTCAATGAATTTTGGAAACATACGTTCATATGCGTTTATTATGGTCCAGTGGTGTAAATTTGAACAGACAAGAAAGTGTGAGGTCACTGCAGCTTACAGTGTAACCAGTAACCAGTTTATTGCGTTAAACAGTTAAATGTTATAGCAATTTGACCTATCAACAGCCCGCCCTCCTGTCCTGGTCTTCATAAATTAGGCATCGCTTGCCTGGATACTTACTATAATATGAAAGCCATATAGCTCCATTATAATATTACTGACCAATTATCGAAATAGGTGATGGTGATAGCGATATGCATGGGCATGATTGACAAGTGAATACAATAGATGGCCTGACAAAGCTGGTCCGTCAAGACGCCATTTTGGGCGGGCTGTCGATAGGTCAATTACAACGATACGTTGACACGTTAACAAAATATTAGCAAAAGAGCACACACAAAATGGAACAGTACTTATATTCGTGTACAGAGCGACGTAATATAAATCATATGGTAGCGACATTACAGTAGTGCAGTAAGCGACAGTATGCATATCAACAATATCACATACGAACATGATACAATACAAAGACATGTATTCACCGTTAAACGTTTACATACAGCTATACATAACCCCTCATATTTTTTTGTTTAAAGCTCCTATCCCAGACATGGTAGATATCTATATATAATTTCCAAAAATAAAAATATATAAAATAAACAGCAGTATTTTTCAAATAATCATTATCAATAGAATACTTCTTTGAATTTCAATGAAATCCCTCGTTGTCCTGGTCTGGTCCTAGAAGGATTTCCCGGTTTATAAATATAACGGAATTCCCTTTGCCGCGCACCTTGCTAGAGTCAAAATTACGCCGCAAGTTCATGGGTATTTCTAATTTTAGATAAATGTTTACAAAAAAATCGGTGGAATGGTAAAAATTTAGGGCAAAATAAATGTGCTATTACTATTCTATACTAATATTTCTTTGAGTGAGATACGTATCAATAATCTAGTTTAATGTATATTGGTATTAGTGTTATGTTTTATATCATTAAGTTTAATGACATTTTTGTGTGGGATAGGAGCTTTAATGTAACGATATACAATTCAGTTGCGTTTCGGTGAGTTTGAATTGCGGATAATTAATTTGCAAACTGTATGTGGTATTAAATAAATCTCACGAAAACAGCAAATGCAAACATACGCCTCATGATTTTTGTTTTATTGTTCAATATAATATCCTTTATTTAAACCCAGCGAGCCATTGACTTTCAGCATAACGCGTCACCCACCTTCGAATTGAATTCAATACACGCACAAACAAAAACATATACGATTACTTAACGCGCGTTAAACTATTTTGGCTTACTTCAGATATTCGATCAATTTATTTATCCGTACCTTGTTTCAATTTAATGGCGTATTTACTATGTTTTTATTTACTGTTTTAGAGCACGACGCATTTGTAATGGTAATTTGTTTTACCACAAATAATCGAAAAAAAGCAGACGACACCTTGGATGATTGCTCTGTGTTTTTGAATTAAAGTGCTATACGGACAATGGACAGTTCCCCAACTGTCTATTATGACATTTTAATCTAATGGATTAGGGTGACAATCTGACCTATTCAATACAAAAGAATATGAACTTCCTGTTTGTGATAAGCCTTATCACACGAACAAAATAAAAGCACAGAAAGAGGAGGAGATTGAAGTTTTGAACTGTGCATAGGATAACGACGTGACATCACCAATCAATTGTTGTTTTAATATCGTTTCTTGTTTTAAATTCGTTTCTGGTCCTCATAATGGCATTTCTCCTTTGCTTGTGCAAGTGTGTGTTACTTATTGTATTACTGTTTTGTCTGACTGCTCTTATAAGTACATCTGCTGCGGAAAGCAAAGACGATGGATGTGACGACTGTCCTCGATGTAATGGCAGTGAACTTTGCAAATGTAACACCCTGGGGAATAAATATTACGTCTTTTGCGACGGGTTACAAGAACGTTCTACCCTGAAATACGAAAACTTCCCAAGGGAAAGATGTGTTGATGAACTTCATGTTGATAATTTTAAATTTAAGTCTTTAAGTAGTAAAACATTTCCAACAGGACTATGTGTCAAGCAGCTGCACTTCAAGCGCGATGTGATACTAGACGTTGCCAAAGACACATTTGCTAACTTACTCAACATCACTGAAATAATATTTTCAGATGTCCAAATTATCTCAGACAGTAAAAACGGCACAAACTTGACTGGAATCCTTACAGCTCTTACAACAATAAACACTACGTTTACACTGGAACTCAATGGTATGCGATTGACGAGTATGAACAAAAGCCTGTTATCCAAGTTGAATGTCAAACATTTACGTTTCAACAGAAATGAGTTTGCTCTTTTTGACATAAGTTTGGTTTCAATTTTGACCGGCCTTAAATCATTAAGTATCACACATAATAAGATAGCGGCGTTTGTTCAGGGAAACGTAACGTCACAACTTCGGACCCTGGAACTGTATTCAAACAGATTAAAGGCTGAAACAATACATTTCTGTAAACCAGGCACCAACGAGTCCTCATTTCCCAAACTGGAGATATTAAAGCTTGGTAAAAACTCCATTAACAACATAACTTCTAAAACCTTTATGTGTTTGCAGTCGCTGAAAGAACTTGATCTTTATCGAAACAAAATCCAAACATTCGATCTAAATGTTCTCCAAGAATCCTTTCCGATTTTGGAAAAACTAAGTTTGCGAAAAAACTGGTTAAAAATAAGTTCACCTGATCCATTCATTTTTACAAGAAGTCTCCCACTCACACTGAATTACATAGATTTAAGCGAAAATGACTTTATCATTTACATACCATTTCTATGTAACACATCATCACTACCTTTTTACAACAACATTACACATCTTGATCTTCGCTACAATCATATCTCAGCACCTTCGCCAGAACCTGCCATATGCTTGCAAAGCGTAGAGGAGTTATACCTAGGCAGAAATGCTTTAAATGAACTGAACACGTTGAATTTTAGCTGCTTTCCCAATCTCAAAGGACTGTACCTAGAAAGCCAAATTAATGGGATATCGAAGATATCCGAAACGGCTCTTAACCATCTGAAACTACAAAAACTAGATTTAAGCGACAACTTTATCAAGTTTGAAAAGAATATGGGGAAACTTTTTTCAGCGAATTTGACCCTGAAAGTGTTAAATGTGTCTGGCAATTTTGTCTCTAACATTAAAGCATTTTCAAACATAGTTTCCCCTCTACAGACATTAAACATGTTAGTAATGAGAAGAACAGGGTTGACAAAATTTCCGTACCAAATTGTGACTACTTTGAGAAATTTAAAAATACTAATATTAACAAGTAACCAAATAAGATCACTAGCCTATCACGATACTGTAACATTCGAGGCCTCAAACATGACATTTATAGATCTTTCTTGGAACACGATCAAGTTTTCAAAAGAAACCTATTTTCCAGATGAATTTACTAATACATTTAACATTTCGGCTCTAAACATAGCGAACAATATTTTCGGATGCTCGTGTAGCGACGGTGATGTGAATTTTCGAAGCATGATAACATCCGACGGTTCAATCAAGAATACAAAACTCAAGTATTGGCCTAACGCATATAAATGTGTCGACTCTAATGCTATCCTGATTGATTACTATAAAACGAAAACAGATTGTGATGTTGATAAGCGACCTATTTTGTACATTGTTGTTCCTGCAGTCGCGTTTGTGACTATTGTTCTATCAAGCGTAGTATTCTGGAATCGTTGGTTTGTGCAGTATTATTATTATAAGTTCAAACAAAAGATCCGTTCGCGGAGAGGAAATGGTACCGAAGAAGAAGAAAGACTTGTTGGTGAAGGTATTTTTGCAAGGGACGCATTCGTTATTTACAGTTCCGATTCTTTAAGTTTTGTTAAAGATGAATTTCGAAGTTTGTTAGAAACCACTCTGAAATACAGACTATGCATCTGGGACAGGGAGTCGAAAATTGGATTATGGATTCAAGATGCCTACTTTGAAGAGATGGACTCGAGCAAACATTTTATTGTGATTGTTGACACAAAATTGATGAAAGATGAATGGTGTCAGTTTCAAGTTGATGTCGCGATACATCTCAGTATAAGGTCGAAGAAAAAGCACGCAGACGAGCAGAGACGTATTTTTCTGGTTCTACGGGATGACGTCGACTTTTCATTGACCAATGTTAAGAAGTCTTGGTGCGTAATCCTCACGAAAACGCCCAGCGGCAAGTGGTGTGGGCAAAGAAACAATATGCGACACGATGTGTTTATTGAAGATTTGAAAGATACAATTGGGGAACCACAACGACGTTCGTATGTTGATACGTAAATGCTTGATACGTGTGGTTTGATTTGTTTGTTCCCCTTCCCATATATGTTCTTTTTGTCAGTGGTGTGGCATCATTCATTACTACTGATAAACAGCTTCAATAAAACCGAGGCTGCTGTTTTCTCGTGCAGGCTATGCTTTCTGAGGGCTTTCCCTTTCATCAGTTTTTTATACTACTATACACTTACTTTTGTTTTCTTATGCAGAGTTATATGCCTTAATATTTGTATTTTTTGTATATAATTTTATTTTAAAAATTCCTTTTAGCAAATAGTGTGTGTATATTGTACTCAGTATGTAAAATTCTCTATATTTCTTTATTGCACTTGTTGTAAGTTTTTTGTTTAAGTATTATAATTTGTTATACAGATAGTACTGTGTGAACCTGTATTTCGTAGTTGTTTTTAAATTAATAAAAATAAATCGTTAGGCATGTGTCTATATGAAATAAAATTTATCGAGCAAAGCGTTTTCTGTTTGTTGATGCTTAAAGTCACCAGAGCACGGTTTGGGCATTAACATGGGAAAAAATCTAAAATATGCCTAAAAGTCTAAATAACTGCGTAATAGAGCATAAACAATAGGTACCATGTGCTAATTTTGAAGAAAAATGTGCACAAACCAGGACATTTCCAATATATCAATCATTATGAGGG
>Ga0224511_10004718_pt1 | contig 10424 bp, 6 predicted proteins | sample SF_May12_sed_USG_2_FD_169988 | JGI IMG/M metagenome (GOLD analysis project Ga0224511, IMG submission 169988) | Sediment microbial communities from San Francisco Bay, California, United States - SF_May12_sed_USGS_8_1 | ecosystem: Environmental > Aquatic > Marine > Sediment | place: USA... | reverse complement strand
TGTATGTTTAAATATATCTTACTTTTTAGTGATGTGCTGCTATTGTTAAAATCACATTATGTATGTTGTTTTCATGAACCAATATGTGTACCTATGCCGAAATAAATCTATAAATCTATCTATCTATTTATAAACAGTTTAACCAACAATTTTAAGTATGCTTAGTAGTTTTGCTTCAAATGATAAACCATTATTATACCATGTCCATGTCCGTACCTTGAACTGGTCCTTCCTGACTGCGAACATAACCTCCACCATGTACTGTACACGAAGGTCGATCTGCCCCTCGTGGAGGACCGTCCGTAACCGCTCGAAGATCGCTGAAACAACACAAGGGAGACTGGCGTTAGTTTGGGCATCGAAGTACATAATACATTAGGACTGCAGAAACAGCATGTATCTATATATCTAAGTTGTTGTTACCTGTGAAATAAGGAATTATCTAATCCTAACAAATTCATGATACACCACAGAATTGAAAATTGTTTTAGACTTAAAAGTTGTTGAGATAGTAAACTATCAACATTTTTATTTTAATATTGCTGGTATTTTGCCATTTAGACTAAGCTTCCTAATCTTTAAAGACTACTATTTTGTAGACTAGATTGCGCTTTTAACATAAACAACGTGCTTAATCAGTAGGGATCAACAGCTGTTTTATTATTTCATGTTATTTTAATCCAGTGTTCTCTAGATCAAACATATTCAAAATTGAAAGAACCAAAGGGCTAGGTTCACTAACTAACAATTTCTGCAAGGCCAACTTTGAATAAATCATTTTACAAAGAGCATCAAAATGTTTCAATGATTACAAAATATTTATAACTAAGTCTTATTTACTGTAAATAAATGGATTTTTAAACTCCAAAGTGTCTTGTATCAAAATATACTTGACTTTTAGCTATGCACTATTGTCAAAATAGCCCATTCTTTGCCTTTTTACGACGTTTTTGCTAAAAAAACATCAATGAACGTTTTCGTTAAGCATGAAGAACCAATATAGACACCTCCATATTTTGTTATTATCTTTAGTTTGTCTATATAATCATTCCCTGAAAAGGACTTTGTGTCTCTTTTGGTTCTTCTCAAATTTAATTTTAAGCAAAAACGTTGTAAAAAGGCAAAAATTGGGCTATTTTGACATAGTAATGCAAAGCTAAAAGTCAATTTTTTTATACAGGATACTTTTTAGAATTGTAAAAATCTATTTATTTACAGTAAATAGGTTATATTTTGTAACCATTGTAATATTTTGAAGCTCTTTGTAAAAAATTTTTTTCAAAATTAGCAGGACAGAAATTGATAGTTAGTGATCCTAGCAGGGATGAGATTAATAATTTACCAATAAAGACTAGTGTAATGTATGTTTGTTTTCAAAAATTCTTAATCTAAGTACATGAAGCTGTCAAAGATCTGATGCTTATACATTTGTAAGATTTCTGAAATACTAATTTCAATCACAATGACAAAATGAGAGACCCACAATAGTTACAGACATTAATATTGACCAACAACATCTAAAACACTTGTTCTGATACATAACAGAAATAAAAGGCATGCACATTTTGATCACGTTATAATAACCTTACCTATAGCCTAATAAATCATATAAGCAATAGATAAAAAAACAAATAAAAATCATAAAATATAATCACAATCTAAATCTCTCAATACTTACCATGAAAGCCCATTAAATATATCTTGTTGTGTTTGTGTGTACTTATCGCGAGTAAGTTTATGCCACATGGTTGCAATGAGCGCCCAAAATCATGGACCACAGGGCCCCATATGGCAGTAAATGGTAGCTGCCCGACTGAGGAGTTCTTTGTAAAGTCCTGTATTTTCCACAAGCCATCTGGCTATCCAGGGAGCTACTAGGTGGAGGTAACCCAGCAATCCCCAGACATGAGGACAGGCTGAAGCAGGAAGGTCCTGTCGAGTGCACCAAAGGCTGACTTTCCTACCCAGGTTAGGGCAGGGCTAGCCAGGAGTGATAGCCCCAGCAGCCAGGTCAGGTAAGGGAACCCAGCTGCCAGACCATGTGGAGGGGTCCTGAAGCTGTGGTGCACCTTGACACACCCTTTAACTCCCCAAGACCAGGCGCCGGACCATAGGGCCCAGTCTGAGAGGGGCATGTGATGGTTTCCATGACGACCGTCCTGATATCCTGTAATGCCCAACCCTGGTGACCCCTATCACGCAGGGTCAAACATTGGTCGTGGAGTCTTGAAGCCAATGGTGCTTTCCAGTTATACGGTTGCATAACCAAGAAAGCTTACGGAACTATGATAATTCATAGAACAAAAGACTCTCGTCTTGCAGCTAAATGGTTTTCCCTGATTATGCAGTTGCATAACAAGAAAAACACCTGTTGCTGTAGACAAGCCAAGGGCTTAAGGTATTTAAGCCAGTTGATGCCAATCCGACTGTGTCCAGCTAGGGTATCTAGCCAGAATCCCATCTGCTCCAGCTAGGGTATCTAGCCAGAATCCCATCTGCTCCAGCTAGGGTATCTAGCCAGACTCTGACACACTAGAGGCCAGCTGGTCAGCTGTAGGCCTCACCACCAACCAGCCTTTGCAGAGGTACACGTTCTCAACACAACTTTCACAAAACACAAGAAATATATCACCATGGGCCCAAATCATCCACCGGCCGTCGAGGCAGCCGATGAACGTTTGAGCCGAGATGACGGTGGGACCATGAGGGTGGAAATACCATTGATTCCACGTGGGGAGACTTCCGTTAGCTTCTGGCCACATTCTTTAAGGAAACCGATAGCGACCTCCACTGAGTCGTCGGTCGGTTTGTCGAGTAGCAGCGTCAGAATTTCCAACGCCAAAACTTCATGTGCCTGGAACCAGTAGAGGTTATGTGTTACACACTGTAAGACTATTCTTCAAATTTTGTGATGATTTATATAATATAAAAGAAAGCCAGAGCTGCAAGACAGATAGATTTTTTTAATCAATGTACACTGTATTGAATGCGAGGCAGAAGTTGAAGCATTATAATTGACTGCTTTGTTAAACCACCTCAGATTTAAATGAAGAACCCTTAATTTTTCAACTTCTAGTAAAATACATGCTTTTAATACTAACCTAATATTGCAAGTAAGATTCAATTTTCTACATTAACAAAAAATAGCATTTCATTTGAACAGAATCAATAATAGTATAAAACATTTTTTTAAACTTCAATTAAGAAAACAGAACATATATTCAACATGCTTCATAGGCATAGACTAGGTCAGCAATAAATTGTGTAAATCATTTGATAAATTACTTTTCAAGTTTATTATTTTTCGACTACAGCTCTTCCGGCTATTTAAATAAAATTTTAAAAGACCACTGAAATTTAAATAGCCCAAATTTTTTGTTGTGGTCATAATTCATACAATTCATATTAGAAATGCATTGACTTGCACTAATTTTAATTTTGGTTCTGTTATTTACGAAGAAGTAACTCCACAATCAGTATTAATGTTATTTTGTGTCTTTGTTTAGAATTTTACTCCAAAATTTAAATCAACCGGTTGGGCTGTTTTGTATAAATTCTAATCGACCAACTGGCCGTTTACTTGACTCGGGCTTCGTGCTTATACACTAATTTGCAGACTGATAACCCTACAGAACAAGAGAACAGTGTGTACAGTACCACTTGCTGGTTGACGAGGTGAGCTACAAACTGTGTGGACGAGAGACACAGGGCCTTGTCGTTACGTCGGTAGCCGCGTCGGAACTGGACGACCAGTCGCTTCAACACCAGCTCGCCGTTCTGGGGGAACTGGAAACACGAGATATGGGAGGAGTTACCTCGAGTTGGCATGGTGTAAATAGAACTGGATAAGCTGGTAGAATTGGGAGGAGTTACCTCGAGTTGGCATGGTGTAAATAGAACTGGATAAGCTGGTAGAATTGGGAGGAGTTACCTCGGGTTGTCATAGTGTACAATAGAACTGGATAAGCTGGTAGAATTGGGAGGAGTTACCTTGGGTTGGCACAGTGTACAATAGAACTGGATAAGCTGGTAGGATTTTTGGGATAAAATATAATTATGATTTATGTGGAATATGCAAAAACACACAAACAAAAACACATCTGAGATTACTGAGGTTTTAAATGGAAAAAGAAGATAAAAAAGGAAAAAATATCTCATTTTTCGATAAAACAGTTAACACTTTGGCAGATCATACATCAGCTTGTAGAATTTTACTTTGAGAGATACTTTGATTGATGTTCAAAGGCAAAAAATGAGTCAAAGCTTGAAGAGCTTTTAAATGGAAAGAGTAGGATAAAGGGAAAAAACAATTCCTGTTTTGGACATTACAGATGACATCCACCAACCTTCTTATGTTATATTTTGTACAATAAAACGACATAAGCTTATACAATTTTACAGTGAATATAATTATGATTTATGTGGAATACCAAAAAAAACACCATATAAATGTCTTAGCTTGTAGAGCTTTTAATCAGAAAAGTATAGGGGAATGTGTACAAAATTATGTTTCATTTGTCCGCGAAACTGGAAAAAAACATTTTACTGTCAAAACTGCAACAAATTATTTTGAGTCACAACTCTTTCATCGTGTCTGTCGCGGAGGGACAACAGTTGATATTTAATTTTATGACTCACCTTGGTGTTGACGATGGCGACGAGAGCGGCGTACACGTGGGTGAAGGTGGGGGAGGCGGCCTGGGCCTGGATGATCGACCGCGCCATTAGACCCCTGGAGCAAGCAGAAACCGTAGATAGATCAGACAGAATATGGACATATCATACACACTGTTGGACAGCTCATGTCACTCAGACTACGGACCTGTTGTAGGCTGACAACATAAAACTTTAATTTAAGAATATGGGTGTATTTCACTGTATTGTATTATACACTGCTGTAAACCTTGAATGTCATTTAGAAGATGGGTCTGCCCCAGAAATCTTGAAAAAGATCATCCTGTTATTGGTGAGTTAAGTTGCTTAGAAAGAATATGGATATATTATTCATTGTTAGAAAGCTGAAAGAAAGCCATTTTTTATTATGTCTAATTTGGCAATAAATGTATTTCTTGTTCAAAATTAACTTTTCTAAAAATAACTTTCCTTGTGGAACAGGTCATAATGGAAGCTGCTGAAATTTAACGGCAAAACAGAAGAGCTCCTACCAGTCCACATCAGGCCATATAATGCATGTAATTTTGAACACAATGACTTACCTGCCCCTGACTATGTTTTCCTGGAAGAGTTCACGGACGATGTTTTCTATGTTACCAACGTTCACCTTGTTGACGAGACCGTTGATGGACTTCTTTAGCGCCTCCCATGAGATCCGCTGAAATTCCACACTGGAACACAGAGAAACAGGGTTACATACTACTTTGAGAGACCAGGTTACATACTCACATAACATGCCAAAATGTACACTGAAGTGTGCAGACTATAAACATAAACAAGACATATTCAAATGATATTGCATGCTCTTGAGCATTCTGCACTTGTCTTAAAAGTGATAATAAATTTTGTTATCAAATAAAAAATGTTCTATTTCTATAAAACAAACTTCAATTTACAGGCCAAAATAACATTATAATATTTGATTCCATCATTCACAAGTATCATACCTGGACTTGTCTGTGATCTTGGCCTGCATGGCGCGGAGTCTCGCAGGCGGGATGTAGGCGCCACCCGTCCTCCCTGTCAACCCCTCCACGCCCGCGTCCGGCCGGGGCTTCTTGGGCGCCGGGGATTGGGAGGCGGGCTCCCTGTTTGAGTGATCCTTGGTCGGGGTGGCTTTCCTGGGTAACCGTAACAGAACAGAGTGACTCATATGTAACTGTTGTTAAGATTTTACAAATGTCCCATAATAACAAATTTAAAACTTGACAGTTACCTCATGTGTAAAACTTAGCGCATTGGCTGACAAAACTTGCTACCAATGATGTTGGAACAATTTAAAAGTCAAGGGAGAATTAAAGAATGACTATTTTCTGTTGTTTATATTTTTACAAATGCCCCATAGTAACAAATTAACCAAGTCACCTCACCTGTACAACTCAGCTGTTGAAGCCTCGTACCAAATAAATTAAGGACAAAATTTAATAGGCCAATTAAATGACAGTCCACATTCATAAACAATACTATCGTAGAGAATGAGTTGATCATAAGACTTCTCTGACAGTGAGGTAGTTGATGAAACTATTCTTTATACCTATTTCTTTCCAAGACAGTACCATGGCAGTGCAGTTGAAATGTAGCCACATGCAGTGTATAACCCTTGTAATTTCCTAACCAATATTGTTATTCCTATGGCATACAGTGGGTTATGACAATGATGATTACCTCTTTCTTTCCTGGTCCAGTTTCTCCTTCTTCTCCCGCAGCACTTTCTCGGCGACACGCTTGGCGGCCAGGTATTTCTCGTCCTCGATCGTCTCCGGGGGCGGCAGATTGCCCTCAAGCTTCTGTAATCCAACCGATATCAGTGTAACTTCATACTGACCTTTGTTTAAAAATTCTTTGTTAATACAATGGTATTAGTTTTTTATTTGTTACTTGAAAGATGCTAGGTCTGTATCTCTATGCCTTTATAAACGGTCATAAATCTTGCAATATGTTAAGTTAATAAATAAATTATCATTGCAAAAGGAATTGCAAAATTTTGTGACAAATACTGTGTTTTTGGACAAAATGGAGAAGCACAACAACAAAACAAAAAATCAAACATAAAAACCCTTGCCGGAGCCGGGAATTGAACCCGGGACCTCTTGCAGCAAAAGCGGATGCGTTACCACTGCACCACCGAGTCAACTGAGAATATCCATTGTAGTCAAGCTATTTAACTGTTTCGACGCAATGGGTCGAAACGTTTACAAATAAACAATGTCGAATTTGCGGGCCACACATTTTTCACAAATTCATATTTTCTGTAATATTTTTACATGCATGAATGACTATATTTGGCAGTTTCTCATCTTTACGGGAGTATGTTTCACTGCTTAAAATGTGGGATGTAAACAATTCTGACCTAAAAAATACAGGCATAGCATCTTTAAGAAAACAGTTTAAATTTGTACAGGAGTTGGATGACATCTGGCTTAGAAATTCTGTAAGAAGAGAACCACAATTCAAATTTTCACATAGAAATAGTACCAGCTGATCTGTACTGATTTGTACTTTGCAGGTCTCCAATGTCACCTGAAAGCATGTTTAACTAGAAATGTGTCCATAGGACATGGATGCCTCCGCTAAATGTGCTTTGTTTTTATAAAAGGCCCATAACTCAAAAATTAGTGGATTGTAACCCAAATCTAACTTGACCTGTGTTTTGATATTATATATCAACATACCAAATTTGAATTGAATCGATCGATGCAGTCTTTCAAAAGTAATTGAGCAGACACCAAATTTTGATAACGGACGGATGCACGCACGCACGTACGGACAGGGGTAACACTTAATGACCCTCCACCATTCTTCGAATGGCAGGGGCATAAAAACAGCAGACAGATTAAATACTGGGTGTGGCTTGAGTGATACTGATAAATAATTTAATGAACTTCTTTATTATAAACACTACCAGACTAAAAGAGATTTTGCTGCTGAAATCTATTTCAGACTAATGGAAAACAAACATTTTATAGAGCACAGCCAATGGTAGTTTTCCCTACTTTATAAAGAAACATAGCAGTGGGGGCTAGTATTTAATACATCAAACTCTGACTGAACACCACAACACGCACATTGACCATGGAGGCGGTAGACTTGAGTCCCTGCGCGGCACGAGCCTCGGCCAGGCGCTGCTCCTCCTCGCTGTCTGTGATCTCTCCGCTCTCTGGCTCGCTCTCAAATGCCGCCAGGTCATGCTTCCGTCCCAGCGACCCGGACCTGCACACATCAACGATATAATTGCTGGAGTTTGGGTGATTTGAAACAGATTTGGGTTATTGTGGTATTTTTTCTGTTATTTTGATTTATTTATAATTGTTTGTAAATTAAAATAATGTGTATCCAGTTTAGAGAAGTACAACATTAAGAAATGATCCTGATCATCAATTCAGAGTTAAGTTTAAATAATACAGTATTTACATTTAACAAGAACCTTTATTCATATTTCTTCACTTAAGTAAAATAATTACACAAAAGGAAACCTACAAAAAGGCTTCAATAGAACCAGCTATAATTTACCTGTCATGAGCACTAGGAGATCTAGAGTAGGACTTGTCCTTTGACTTCTTCCCTTTTCTCTGACTAGATCTGTCTGGACTAGGGGAAGCTGAAGAATCCCTCACATCTTTCTTGGACTTTTTCTTGCCTTTCTTTTTATCCTCTTTTGACTTTTTCTTTGGACTTTCTTCTTCTGACTCAGAGGTCTCTCGTTGTCTCTTCTCCTTCTTAGACTTCTTAGGAGTTTTCTTCTCCAGTGGAGGACTAAGGAGGTCCATCTGTTCAGGCTCTGGAATATCAAACCCACTTGTCTCAACCAGAAACTTCTTGCTCCTCTCAAAACTACTCTCCAACTCTTCTTCATCATCATTTACCTTCTTTTTCTTTTTCTTAGACTTTGTTTTCTTTGGTGTCCCAACTGATCCCCTGTCCATCTCCCTCCCAAGCGGATCTATTTCCTGATAATCCCTGTCAATGGATTTGGGCTGGCTTCTTTTGTCTGATTCCCTGGAATGTTTTGAACTGGACTGTCTGTCAGGAGAAAATGAGACACCTCTGTCCACACTAGGTTTACTGGACCGCTTTGGAGACCTGGACATTGAGTGTTTGTCATTTCTGCTGCCTCTTGCATCCTTGTGATGCAATCTTAGCTGATCATCATCAGATCTTCTTGCCTTGCTACTACTGGCGGACTGCTCACTACGTCTTGGTGAGTAAGAAGCCCGTGCTCTGTCTCCTTTATGGCCCCCATGATCAGGTGAGCGAGATCCAATGTCTGGTCTTCCCCTAACCCCTCTGTCATCTCTCCTGCCCCCTCGATCAGGTGAACGAGAGCCGAATTCAGGCCTGCCCCTTCCTTCTCTGTCATCTCTTCTGTCACTTCTCTGGCCTTCACTCCTGTACCCATCCTGTCTGCCTTTCCTTGGAGACCGGGAGCTAGGCCCACCTCTCCGGTTGTTCCTGCCACCACGTGTCCTCTCATCCCTTACCACCAGGCTCGGCTCCTCATCTCTGGGTACACTGGGGTCCCTCTGACGATCAACTCTTTCCGTGTCACCTTTTCCTCCCCCTCTACGACCTCTGCTGTTTCTCTCGTCCATATATTTTGTTCCATCACGATCTGAAACTTGTGACCTGCCTTCCCTGGCATCCCTTTCAAGGTCATTTGAGTAGGTATCTCTTTGTTTTTTGTCTTTTGGCTTTTTCGAGCTAGTTCTGTCAGGACTTGGTGATCTTGAGTCACGTTTTCTTTCATTTGATCTATCTGAGCGGGAAGGTTTACTACGCCGGCGATCATCATCGCTGCTGTCTGACTCATCTGAGGAGGAATCATGTCTCCTCCTGAAAGATGTAAAAATGCCATTCATTGCTACGGTTAGTCTCAGAACTGATACCCAAATTACGTTTCATTACATTTTACTCCATTGGGTATCAGATTATTTGCCTTTGTCGCTCAACCAGGAGCATTTCTAGTTTTAGAAACGATCATTCTCGGACATTATTTAACCCATTGTTAAAAGTAAGCACTTGTTAGATTGTTTAAAACAAATGTAGTTCAAAGATTAAGATGTTTTATCAAACAAAGTTAATTCAGACTATTAACTCAAATGAAGTTTCCACATGCTGTTATTTCTTTTTCACAGTCCGCCATTAAAATCCTGGTTGACCTTTAACATAGGCTGATGTCATAACTCTAACGTACAGTGAGTACCAAGGTGTTCCGAAAACAAGTTAGAGTTATGAAAGTCAGAACTATGCTACGGTGTGTCATAAAAAATATTTAATGCAGACATACACTTTCCAGCTTCACTGCCATTAACCAAGGTCTTAGGCATTAGGTATCTGGACAAGTAGTCCATATAAACAGTAGCCATCGAGTTCCTCCAGGAATGAAATCTGAACGCAAATTATTTCAGCTACTGGACTAAGACAAGCGCAGCAGACCATATAATGGCCGAATTTCTTACACAGTAATTGATAATGTTTATTATGACAGTGTTTCTTTAAAATAAAAATCAGTGGCCAGTTCAAACTGATAAGATGTAGTTGAATTAGCCTATAATCATAGTTTTTGCCCTGAACAGTCACTTGAAAAAAATTAACCTCTCACCGTCTCAGAATGGGGACCATTAAATGTTAATTCTTTGTAGATTTGGTTTGGTTTGTTCCCTTTTTATACCAGTTTACCCACTTATTCGTGTTTTTGGTACAGGTAAAGGTTATCTCAAGTCTCAGCGGTTTTTTCTATCTCCCTTTCAACT
>Ga0224511_10004717_pt1 | contig 10426 bp, 10 predicted proteins | sample SF_May12_sed_USG_2_FD_169988 | JGI IMG/M metagenome (GOLD analysis project Ga0224511, IMG submission 169988) | Sediment microbial communities from San Francisco Bay, California, United States - SF_May12_sed_USGS_8_1 | ecosystem: Environmental > Aquatic > Marine > Sediment | place: USA... | reverse complement strand
ATTCTGATTGGATAGACCCATTTTCACCTCAAAAATTAATCCGCCAATGCGCTAAAAAGCCGGGTACCAAACATTAAAACAGAAATGGCGTTTTTGAAAGCCGGTGTCCGGTAAAAATGACCAAAAATTTTCAGCTGCATCCCTTGGCAAAAATAGTCCGCTACAGTGCACGTGTACACGGGATACCGGAACTCGGCCTTTATAAGGGCCGCTTCGCGGCCCTTAAGGCCGATATTAAAAAACATGATTTCACTGAAAAAAGGCCTTTAACCCGCATAACTATGAAAATGTATGTGTCGCCTATAACATTTATTTAATCACGTATTTTTTTTATTAAACTTGATCTATTTGTCCATGGCCATTCCCAACCTTTTTCAACTCCTTTGAAAATGTTTGTTAAACCTCTTAAAAAGATAAAATGCGATGCCGCCAGCCAATTTGGTAAATTGTTTGCTGAAAATTGGTGGTCATCGTTTTTGTTTACACCGTCGCAGACCCCGGCCATTTTCTTGTACATCGTCCTTATATTTCCTTTTAAAAGATATTTTGTTGAAACTTTTGAGAGTCAACGTATGTGCGAGCGCATTATGTAACCATGGTGTCAAGTGCCATTAAATGCCGCGGATGCCTTGTAAAGATACCAGTCCAGATAAGATTCTTCGTTTGTTTCCCTCTTGTTAAATGTGTGTCTGTTTTTCTTTGTTTCCAGAAAGCAGAAAATTAGAAATATTTTCCTTAGTGTTTTTGTTTAAATATGGACAATCATTGCGTATGTTGTTATGAAATTGAAGACAACTTGTGTAATATCCTCTAACTTAGGTTTCACTTGTTTTTCTTACAGTATTCTTCTATTGACTCTATACATATGTTGCTATTTCAATGGCGAAATGTTAAACAATGGTTACTCGATGATCTTGTTTCCCTGTACATGTGGGTTATTTTATTTTTGAGAAATGTAAAAAAAATATGACTACCCTATGTCTACATTTAGCTACGAATTTTAGAAGTGATCTTACATGCGTAACATTTATCATAGAAGGTCTTATATTTGAGCATGTCCATTTTTCTAGTTGAATTTGTGTCGCTCAAACACATTTAGGCAAGTGTGAAATAAAAGTGAGCTGAACAAAATACAATTAGAGAGAAAACTTGTCGTTATGAACTCGGTGTTAATCAATTACAGTGTTCATATCAATTATGCATAACACACTTCCTCAATGAAATTCATTCACACCAACAATACAAGTTGTTATCAAAGGGGTGTACATTGTCATGATAAGATAGACCTTTGATAAACTAGTGTATGTTAGTTAACATTACATTACTCTTATCTTTATAATTTAATACAATGCTTTCGAATTTAGTTCTGTAATTGTAAAACTGTAAATCATTTGTTGAACACTACACTACTAAGACAGCGTTAATTAAAATGTTAAAATATGCTTTTATATGATCTCTGTATCTCTGTATAATCAAATCGTGATAGACCTAACATATTTTTCTTGATGTTTTTATGTTGCAGCCCGGTCCGGTGGAGATGTTGCTATTGAGACAGTTGATCACTTCCAATACTCCTTCAACGGACACGGCGAATACATATTTCTACGTTACAACGACTCAGACATGTAATTTCCTTATCATGCATGCATCTATAACTGGATTGTTTGTATCATTAAACTTGTTTGATACAAAAGCACTAAATTCAAATTTTTCATGTAAACGGCTATTTCAACGCAAATAGAAAATCACCATGATATTAACTTGACTGACTATAAACCAATGTTTGAACATGATTAACATTGCTATTGTGTGCCATTATTGAATATTATTTTACACGGTTTTTATTCTAAGCTGAATCTTGTACCAAAATATTACTTATTGGTTATGTAGACATAACACATTTTTGTTCAGTTATAAGATGAAAGTAAATATGATTTAGCAAAATACAGCTTCATTATTATCTACAAAAACAATCGTGTAATAATATTCGTATATTAAACACGTTTTTGGTATGAGGCAACAAATCATATGCAAATGATTTATATTAAGAGCGTAATTTTAGTGTCTTATTTAAGTGATTTTTATTATATTTATAGATATCTTGATGTACAAATACGAACAGCATATTTAGTTCCTGGACAAATCGATGCAACGTCAATTGTTGCTATTGCACTAAAGTTATCAAGCGTGGTAGGTGTTCTTATTATTACATATAACTCGAAATGCATGCTATAAACCGAAAGTAATAAGGCCGCTATTACATGTGTCCGTATTGACAGACAGCCATCCGAAAGGTGTCCGTCAAAATGCATAGTACTTATTACATGTGTCTGTAAAGGCATGCGTTTAAAATCCCTCGGCCTCATAGATTACCGTGTAAAATTGAAATTCTTCGATTTAATTTGCTGTCTTGTTCATTTGTAACAAATATCGCATTATATGTATAGCAATAGAACACACATACAAGTGTCACTTTAATTTATATATTTCTACTGTCTCAAAACAAAATTTATTTTAACGTCTGTAAAATATTTCTGCGTTAACGTGTTGGCACGTTTAAAGGACTGCTTTCTAGCTATAACTTAATAAGAAGTTTATGCTTTTTCGCATTTAAGCGAGGTTTCACTTCAAATTATACATCTGCTTAAGTAAAACCCTATGCGTTACCTGTTCTTCATCCGTCAAAAATCGCTCAACGTTAACGGTTTGCAAACGCGTACATGTAATAGACCCAACGATTTCTGTGTTGAGTGATTTATTGACGGATAGCCTTCCGTCAATTTGACGGACACATGTAATAGCGGCCTTAATCTAGTGAACGGCCAAAGTATGCTTTTTGTCGAAGTTGGTCAATAGTGATTTTATATAAAATTGTTTTATAAAAATATTGCTTAAATGCTCTGAAAAAAAATGTGGGGTTGTGTATCCTTTCAATGGTTAAATTAGAAACAAATAGCTTCATAGTCAGATAAGAGGGCAAACAACCCATCATTTTGATAGTCTCTGGTGGTATTTTCTTTTATGTTTTCTGTATATGTATCACGAAACATAATTGTCAAATTTGGTCAGTATAATAATTTTTGTTTAATATATACAACTATTCTATACAACCATCATGTTGCAATATTACTGTCTTTCATCAGTTTAATTTCAATACTGAATACCATAGTATAAGTGACCTATGAATAGCCCTCCCAAAATGGCGTCTTGACGGATCACCTTTGTAGGGCCATCTATTGTATTCACTTGTCAATCATGCCTACGCAAATCGCTATCCCCATCACCTAGTCAGATAATTGGTCAGTGATATTATAATGGAGCGACATGACTTTCATAGTTTAATAAGTATTTAGGCAAGTGATGCGTAAATCATAAAGACCTGGACAGGAGGGCGGGCAGTCGATAGATCGAGACTAAAATGGTCGAGTAAAATGTTTCAAACAATTGAGTATGAGGCAAATGCATATATATATCTTTGTCATCTTGAGTAATTGAATCAATTCTTGTATTTATTAAAGCCGATCATTAAAAAGCTTCAGAATAACCAAGTTTGAGGCTCTACACTGTCTTCAGGTATAAATATCAAAGTGTATTTACCCCTTGACGTCACGCTATGTCCTGCCACAAAGTACAACACTTTTGAAACGATATCACTAAATCAGATATAAACAAGAATTAAAACTCAATGCATCGTCATTTTTAGTCGATTATTTGCACATCTGTATCTTTTCTTAAATTTGAAAAAAGAAAAAGAAATTCGTTAAAAGAACTTTATACGTCTCTCTTCGTAGATAATTTTTATTTATATGCAAAACATTTGTCACTTACTGGCACTATAAGTTGATCAAAAAATTGTTGCTAAAGCCAGCTTACTGTTTGTTTCAGACAAAATCCTGTAACGGTACATTGCAGATATACGGTAATGGTACTCAGCTTATTGTTTATTTGCCTGATGGAAACCGATGGAATAATATTCCTACACAAAATGCTCAATGCTTCCAAGTTTATCCGGGCGCGAACAAAGTGGTTATACAATTAAATGTTCAAGTGAACTGGTTGGGTGGGGTAAGTAAAAACTATAACATTTGTATTATTATCGTTTCTTTAAATGTGTCAAACTATCGGTGTTACGATTGTACGTGTTTAATGCTCTCATACGCAGCCGGTAGAAGATGTTGTAATTGTTGTTTTTTATAACGCATACGTCATACCTCGTAAGCTCACCACATTTATTTTATATTTTAAGTTTGAAATAGCTCAAAGTCCAATACAGATTACTGCCAAAGTAAAAAGTCCATCTGTTTTAACTGGAATACGCGGACTAGCTGGAAGTGCAACGGATGGAAAATACACGATGAGGAATGGTTCAACGGTTACAAACCAGTCAACAGAGTCGAAAATGTACGACTTCGGTGAAACATGTAAGATAACTTTTTTATAAAAACGTAATATGTCTAGAGTAGAATGTATTTCTTATGGTTGCAAATGTGTACACCCTGAAACGGATTGTTTAAAGTATTAATTAAAAATGAAATTTATAATAAATTGTGTTGACCATTCCGTGTAATCCAAACAGGTTTTTTTTTAAAATTTATTGTGAGTACATGTTGATATTTAAGGGTCACTTCAAAAATTCAAACATGAGCCAATATTCAATTACTCCTTGACCCATGGTTCATTCGAGGAATACAACAACAATCACACAAGACCGAGATTTCTCGAAGACTATCTGGGAAACCTGACAATGTTGTTCAGTAACTATTCCGGAAAAAACGTGTCAACGTTTAATGAAACTTGCTGGAACAATTGGGAAAACAAGCAGGACGATGCATGCTTGTTGGCCATTGCACGGACAAATGACATTGAGCAGGGCCAACTGGTTCATAACAATACAATAAAGGAACATGAACGATACGAGAGAGACCGTATGTTTTATTGGCGTTTATATTTTCTTATTAGAAAATTAATTATAAGTATATTCAAAGAGTTCGTTTTTAAGCAATGTTTTAACGTTTGCAACGTATACTTGTAGCATTCGTAAAGTGATGTTGCAACAATTCCCTATAGTATGCCTGCAATAAGTTTATTCAATGATGTATTGTTTGATTTGGTTTTAATATCATTTTACATAAGTTAACTCTTCATCAATTTCCATGTATACTGAGTATGTATATACATTGACATTTTTATTGTAAATATTCAGCAACCATATACATGTACAGTCATCAATAACATAAAATCATTTTAGGCTTAACTTGCCAGTTGTTACACCGTTTTCCTTGTATTTGATGTAGATAATAAGCCGCCGGAGTTCAAGCCTGGAATGCCATCGTCCATTAATATATCATATGAAGTTGGATCATGGAGTTTAAATATGTCTGCCTACATCCAAGACGAACATCTGGAAACATGCAAGATATCGGTCACACCGGAAATTGGCAACATCACCATTAAAGGTAATTGCTTTAAGCCAGCATTCCTGCAAGACATATTTTCGCGTCGTTAAATATTTCCCTAGTTCTTACCATTTTGTATTTTGTATTCTAGTTATGGAAACTAATGGTCCATATCTAGTATTCAAACGGGTGAGCAAAAGAGTAATTATCTTAATATTATTTTGAAGATTATTTTGAACATTAATCTTTTCACTAGAGGAAACGTTATAAGTATACGCAGAACATTTCAAGTTTGTATAATAAATGACACATTATTTTTTAACGACAAAAGTTGATAATGTGTTGATTTTGGTCTAACAAGAATTACGAACTATATACATGCGTTTTCAACGGAGAAAACACTTTTTATTTGTTAAAAACCTAAGCGAAATGCTCTAAAGTAATAATATTAAAATTACGTATATACATGTACGCTAAGTTTCCTCATTTTTGAACTTGCTTCTTTGTTTCTTTACTTATTTATATTTATCTTGTATTTGTATTTTTAAATGCAATAACATTTAATAATCTACAAAATGCAATATTATTCATTTATATTTAGTGTGATATGTTGCACAAATCGCAAACCCAAAGCTATTGTTTGTCGATCATTGTGTAACTACATATACGTGACATTAAAATCGGTATTGTACTATTAGATAAAATATTAAATTTGTACTTTAATTTCTTTATATTAATATTGTTATAAAAATCATGATCATTTTGAATAAAATCGGTTTTCGTAGATAAATACTTCTTAAATTGGTCATTCGGCGGTGAACTCCGGGATTCAAACTGGACAAGTATTTTAATAAATGTCACAGACGTTTACGGCTTTTACAAAGTGAAGGAAATTGACCTATTATACTGCGGTTGCGAACATCTCTCGCAGTGCCATATACGTAAGTCGTTTTCAATCTTATTAAACAAACCTTTAAGTGCAATAAATTGGTAATTCACGAAAAGAACATTAAAATAAAAATTCAGTATTATTGTTTGTATGTACATGTACATCAGTATTCTAAAACGACTACAATCTGTTGTTCATCATCATTTTTGCAATAAAAAGATTAATATTACATACGGTGACACTTGAGACATAACATGTAACTCATGGACTGTCCATTGTGTCCGTTTTGCCCAAAATAGAGAACTATTAAAAGATTCAATTACATTAATATTCTCGAACTAAATTGTATATTCATTGTATTGATTTCATTTCACGTACTACATATGTATATTTTGCATACAGTGTTTTCTAATGTTGTAGTTGATGGAGGTTATGTGTGTGACTGCTCGGATACAATGTATATAGGTGATTATTGCGAGACAAAACCAGACTATTGTAAGGACTTTAATTGTTTCAACAAGTGTAACGCCTCTTCCCTGAATCCAATCAATCCCTGCCAGCCGTGCCCCATGGGGTACATAGAGCAGATGGTGGACAACAATCAAACATGTGAAGGTAATAGTCACACTTTTTATAGTGATGAAATTCATTGAACACTGGACTTTCTGCATCGCACTAGCAATGCCTCTAATATGTTTAAATATGTTATTTAAAGTTAGTATTTGATGGCATTATATTAGTTCAAAATAAATACTGTTAAATAATTGTTTTGATAACTTCCTCTTGTTCGTGGTTGCCAAATTGATGAATTTAATACACTGAGGTCATATCTATAGGAACTCAACGGGACTAGGAAATTGTGTTCATTATAACCCGAGGTCTTATTTATCGTATATTCAAACTAGTTACCTGTAAGCAAATTGTGTATAAAAAATAAACTGTATAAGGAACTCGAGCTTCACATTTTAGAAAGCATTCGGCACCGAGGCATTACAAATTGATAGTGCTGAAGAGCTTCTTTCATCAGTAAATTAATAATTGTATATGCCCCTCATTTTTCAAAATATTACAAAAAGTAAAAGTTTTTAAACCAAACCAAGGTTGATTAATTGTGATGAAATACGATCGCAACATTTGTTTTGAAACTATCTTATAGCTAGCGCTTTTAAGTAAGAGTGCGCGCTGTCCCTAAAGGTATTCATTGAATACAGTTATCCACTATTTAAGAAATTTTGTTTGCTTTAATATGATGTATGCCATTATAATTATTATATGTTTGTGTTTAATGGCAGAACCTTATAATATATTAATTTGTTAAGAATAGATAAATATGAACATATTTATACTAACTGACATTTGCCGTTTCAGACTTTGATGAGTGTAAACTCGAAACTGACAACAAATGTAATCAGAAGTGTACCAATACAATTGGTTCCTACGAGTGCTCTTGTAATGCCGGTTTTGAGTTGGATAAAACAAACAACTTCACGTGCATCGGTAAGAGTTGTCAAGTAAGCTTGACGTGTTGTGAATATTACATGTAATAGATAAAACGTTTCAACTACTCAAACCGTTTTAAATATTTGACATGATATAACCAAGTATGTCTTCATTTGTCAGTAAAACGAAACACATGTACATAACTAAGTGCAAGTTTGTTTTACAGATATAAATGAATGTGAGCTAGGACACACCTACACCAAACAGTGTACTGGGGAACATCAAGTGTGTTCCAATACCATTGGGAGTGCTGAGTGTATCTGTGAAGCCCAGTATGCACTTGATAGAGCAAGCAATTCGTGCAAGCCAATAGGTAATGTAATTTTAGTGTTTCTGAATTATATCTAAATAAACGTTCACACTTTTCCATGGTTGTCAGAAAGAAGTACATGTTTCTATATATATAACAATTATGTAATTACACATATTATATAATAAGTTGTTTTAACTGCCGATACACACTTAAGGTATGACCTTCGTAATGGACTATAAAGGATACACATTTGTATTTTTTTTATAAAAAAAATAAACAGGTTTTGTTCATTAAAATGTGATATATATTATGCTTTTACTTTTCAACCGTAAAAAAATCTTTTTAAAATGCAAGTTACCTATATATGCTTAAATTAAATTAAAGGGATGTAATTTTACACCTTATTACCTCCCTTAAATATGAATAAAATGAAAAATTTCAATCTTGTTTATCAAATCAAAAATCCAAAAACTAAAAGAAGTTGTGCGGTGGATGGTCTTAAAATGGCATATATTTAAATAAATAAAGGTTTATAAAATCTCTTCCTACATGTAGCTGTAAATATGTGAATCCATTAAGGAAGGTCATACTTTAAAACATAATGGAATTGAACGTTCTGATGAAAACAAGGAACATGGTACCAGTATGTGGTAAGAAATGACCACCACTACCAAAAATGTGTTAAAACAAGCAAAGCATGTACCGACCCCTGACCAATTATTTGTCAAAGGATCACTTACGGAAGTCTTTGAAAATGAAAACGTAAAGGCAGTGAACATATTCGCTTTAGCCTGATTGAGTTGTTGCTTACTCGTAATTAAAACATGAAATTTCTTAAACGGGTATGAAAATTAAAGGGTCTTCTCTGCGGTAGTTTCAATCAGAAATCATAATATATTAGTCTATTAAAATTTCTATGTACATTATAACGTATTTTTTACAACATATAGACTAGAAAATGCATATTTTATTCGAGCAGTTTCCTTGTTTAAGCATAACAAAGGCTACTTAAATATCCTTCTGATATGACTGAGCGATTCTTGGTACAAATCACACATACCTATTCAATGCGTTATTTTAAACTTAAGGGTAGTAAAACTACATATACCGTTTTAACCAAACAACAACAAGTATAAGATATGTGGAATGATTGTGTTCGGTGGCATCAGCCGACACATATAATGGGTAACGAAATGGGGTCTGAGTCCTGGCCTTTAGCCATCCCTATTGTTGTTTTAATTTACTTCTAGACTGAAACGTACTTTTACAACATTGTACAATATTTTACTTGTTGCATTGTCAATGGGACAATACAATGGCTATAAGGCACATTATTACATTAGTCATGTGCCTTTAATGTCATGACCACGTACGTAGCACAACTATATGTGTGTATGTGGACATTTATTTCTTTTTGTTACATCAGCTGCTGCTGAGTCCCTTTCTATATTATACTAGCCCGATTTTAAACACGAACTGATACATAAATAAATATATTTACTTTTATTCACAGAGGGAATCAAGTTCTTCGGGTTTGCCATTTGGGACATTGATGAAGCGAAGGAAACGAATTCTCTTAACATTAAAAATGCTACCGTTAATACACTAAATCACATAAAGATTGCTTCTGCCGAGGTAAATTTCTGTCTGTGTCTATCATCTGGCCGTGTCCGTTTGTTATTATTTCACAAAACTTTTCGATATCTATTTTCTACTATCGTTTTCGTCAATAAATAAATGAACAACATTGCATTAATTATTGTTATATCAAAATGGTAGAAGTTGATATGACACAAAACGATCAAAATGATCAAAACGATTATATAATACGAACTATTTATTTTATGGTTACAAACGTAAAGACATATAACATAAAACATGCAGAAAAGACTTTAACGTGTCATTATATTATAATTCATTTCTTACTAGTTTACATTATCCTATGTAAGTATGCTTTTTACCTTGTAGATGACGAAAGTTTGGAACACAACCGACATTGGATTACAAGGACTAACCGTTTATGACATATCGGTTATCCACGAGTACGTATAGCATTAATATAAAACGTTTAAAACGGTTTTTATTAAGTCATTTACAAACAATATGTTTATTCCAAAAAGCAAAAGCTATTAATTAACCTATTAGAAATTATATATTTTGTAAGGAGGTGAATTTATGACTTATATTGTTCCTTTAATCAGGAATTATCGTAATATAAAAACAGAAAACGAACCATTAGTTGACATTGGCAAAACATATTTCAATGTTCATATTTAATACACATCATTTGAATATATCATTATCGTTTTTATATTGACTTGTTTTTTTTGTTATTTCAGACAATCGGCTAAGAGAGCCTTGCGAGCACGACTCCAAATAAAGTTTATG
>Ga0224511_10004716_pt1 | contig 10426 bp, 6 predicted proteins | sample SF_May12_sed_USG_2_FD_169988 | JGI IMG/M metagenome (GOLD analysis project Ga0224511, IMG submission 169988) | Sediment microbial communities from San Francisco Bay, California, United States - SF_May12_sed_USGS_8_1 | ecosystem: Environmental > Aquatic > Marine > Sediment | place: USA... | reverse complement strand
TGATGATGATGATGGTGGTGGTGATGATGATGATGATGATGATGATGATGTTGATGATGATTATGATGATGATTATGATGATGATAACAATGATGATGATGGTGATGGTGATGATGATAACGATGATGATGATGATAATGATGATGATGATGATGATTATGATGATGATTATAATTATGATGATTACAGCAACATAATTTAGACAATTTATTTACTTAAAATACATTGATAAACAATAAGGTTAGGTGTGATCACACAAAATAATACCTACCTTACTTTTCATCAAATTACTTGGTTTCCTCTTGCAACGGAAGTCAATCTTCTCATTTAAGCATAACACCGCGGTGCTAAAGGGGATCGATGTGCAGGCGTGTTAGTGTTGATGATGAAACTTTGTGTTTAGATTGATAATAGAAACCAATCCTGAACCCTAGTCACGGTTCAAAATATATGTGTCTTGTACAGTGTTATTGATTTATATTAATGGGTATCGGTATATTAATATTTATGAATCATAGATGTGATATTAGTCAGCACCACATAATTAAGATAAATTTGCATTTATAAAACAAGAGAATTGAAATAGAATGTGGTGCGGATATTAAACACTCTATCAAAACATGTTTAAAATAAAAAATGAAAAAAAATAATAATAATGACAAATCATTAATGGCTTCCTGTTCAATAAAGTGTTTTGTTTAATCTTTCAGCAGATTTTAGGTAGTTTGTTTAATCTTTCAGCAGATTTAGATAGATGTATTTAAACAAATGTGATAAATAACATCCTTGAATGCCTAATTTCGTACATTAATCATTAAAAAGTGTTAATATACAGTTGCAGTCATGGTGTAATGCATTAATTTAAAACAAAATACTAGTTTTTATGTTATCTATAATAAAGTAGACTTATATACAATAATAATATAAATTGCCGACTAAGCAAAACCTCAGGATTACAGATATTTCATTCACCTTAAAACAATTTGGATACCTCTGTAAACATTTAAGCTAAATGTTTGTGAATATCCTTGTCTAAATGATTTGTCTTTTAAATATTTATATTATTTAAGAATTTCACCATGTTTTGTCAATTTTCATTTAGGGCAGTTTTGTGTCAAGGTTTAAGTTTATCAGTCAGTATATTCAGTCATTCTGCAGCCCCTGTTAAGGTGGTCATTTTTTTCTCAGCATAATGTTTACACCTGGTACCTGCCACTTCAAATATAGAAAGTATAACTTTTAGTAATAATGTCAAGTAAAAGAATACTTTCTGAAATATTAATGTAAAGTATCTTATTTCATGCCTTCGTTATTATCACATGTCTCAGTTCAACGTTACCTTGTATCACCCTCAGTGGGATGTAATATTTACATACTGTTACCTTCAGTGGAATGTGATATTTTCATACTGTTACCTTCAGTGGGATGTGATATTTACATACTGTTACCCTCAGTGGGCTGTGATTTGTGTTTACTGTTACCTTCAATGGGATGTGATATTTACTTACTGTTACCCTCAGTGGGCTGTGATATTTACATACTGTTACCCTCAGTTGGATGTGATATTCACATACTGTTACCCTCAGTGGGATGTGATATTTACATACTGTTACCCACAGTGGGATGTGATATTTACATACTGTTACCCTCAGTGGGCTGTGATATTTACATACTGTTACCCTCAGTGGGATGTGATATTTACACACTGCTACCCTCAGTGGGCTGTGATATTTACATTCTGTTACCCTCAGTGGGATGTGATTCGTGTTTACTGTTACCTTCAGTGGGATGTGATATTTACATACTGTTACCCTCAGTGGGATGTGATATTTACACACTGTTACCCTCAGTGGGATGTGATATTTACATACTGTTACCCTCAGTGGGATGTGATATTTACATACTGTTACCCTCAGTGGGATGTGATATTTACACACTGTTACCCTCAGTGGGATGTGATATTTACACACTGTTACCTTCAGTGGGATGTGATATTTACACACTGTTACCCTGCTGCAGTACGACCGTGCGGGTGTGGAGGACGTGTGGGAGGTGTACGGCACGGTGACCTGCAAGGCAGAGCTGGAAGGGGTCATGCCGGCCGTCACCATGACAATCTCCCAGACAACGGAGGGCGAGGCCACGCCCATACACCACCTGCTTATTCACCCCTGTGTTCAGAGTGCCGACGCCTACATCCTGGATGAGGGTAGGAATGCATGGTTCCACAATTTTTTTTTATCTCTGTCCACATTTGCTGAAATCTTTTGTTAATGTGATAAGGTTTATCACAAACATAAAGTACGCTATCTATTGTATATGCTAGGTCAGATTGTCACCTGACCATATATTCCTAATCTATTGGATTAAAGTTGACCATGACTTGAGCTGTTATAAATGATTACGATTGTGGAACTGTTCATTGGTGTACTTTATACTCTCTATATGTTTTATCTCTTTCGGTTAAAAGAAAATAACATGTTTTCCTTTCTTTTTGAAAACATGGATATCAAATGGAGCTACATATGTTCATTTAAATCGTACATCCTGTGTTTAATTCATTATTATACATGTACCTGTCTATTGAAGGGTGGTATACTAGATACACTTTACTATGTCCATCTTTATCTATCTGCCTGTTCAACTGCTGATGTAACTTTGTTTGCAGTATTGAATAGTGAAAAAAAAATGAATAGTGTACATTCTGGATTTTCTATTGACTTGTATGAAATTGCGTGTGTGCATATTTTAAGTTGTCTATCTCTAAAGTAAAATCAAAGTGGAAAGGTCACATGATGTGACAAAGTGCAAGTGCTGCAAAACAAATTGATCAATTAACCAATTAACCAAGCAGAAAACAAATGTTAACGTAAAATAATTGTTAATTTGATGATTTCATACTTTTCTGCAATTTAAATAAGTGTTTGATGTGCTGTATGTGGTTTACTTGTAACTATGTCAAAGTTATCATACTTTTTTCATTGTTTGAGTCATTTATAAGTAAAATGGTTTTAAATATATTTTAACTGTCAAAAAGTATACTGCATGACTCATTAATGTCTTAAAAATTAACAGTTATGATGGTTTTAGCATAATTATGTATGCTTATTCTGAATTGTTGGCATTTATATGTTTTTACTTTTCATGACAATGGAGTCATAGAGTGCTTGTTAATACGAATACAAGTATTTTGTACTATGGCAATAATCATAAACATTTAAACTGGTCTTTTTGTTGTATAAACTTGTCGTTCATCAACATTTTTTTAAACAAAAACTGACTGATTGGTTTACATGGATATGCATTGTTGTTCTTCTGTAACTACTTCATTGCAACTTGAATGCAAATCTTTCTGATGAATTGTGTCTAGAGTTGATGAATCGTCATTCTGAGTAAATTTATTTTACTAATTTGTCACTAGTCTATTAAGGAAATAATAAAAAGAAAAGGTGTATTAGAAAAAAATCATAATAAAAGATAATTTGTTGAAATGTTAATCATTATTTGTAAAAACTAAGCAGTTAATCAAAAATATGATGGATTATTTTGTTAAATTTTAATATTTATTTAGAAAAAATAATAGTTCTTGTTTAAAATTCCAGACACAAATGCATTTGGCGAGTAATAAATCTTAAGGTCTGTATTTGTCTTACCATAACTGTGGCATTGTCACATTAATCATTATGAATTATTCGAATTTATACCAAAGTTTACCAGCCAAAAATAAGTACAACAACTGACACAAAAGGCTTTACAGAAGGGTACATATACTTAGTTTAAACAAGATGACTTGTATAGATGCTTTTCCTGTCTTTTTAGTGATAGGACTATAAAATTTTCATGAACAAAACGAATGCAATTTGAACGGTAAAAACAGTATGACATGTTGGTTTATGTTTTACCTAGGAAATAAAGGGTTAAAAGAGAAAAGTCTACCTTTAGTTATAGAACTTACCTGAGAGGACATCCTAGCAACCATTAAATAATAGATCTTTCCTTCAATTTACATTGAGATTGTTTTGTTTTTCACAATATTTTTTTATCTATCATACCACATAAAAACTTTAAAAAGATAACTGTTCAGTTATGCAAAATGATACATTTTTAAGGATTGTGCTGTCGAGGCAATATACCACTTTTCACAGTTTTCTTAAAGTAGGTGAGCGGGAAAACAAAGAATTACTCATTCATTTATAAATGTCCTTACTCTAACGTATGGTAGCCTTTTTGTGCATTACTATATCTTCCATAAGACCCTGGTTTGCGCATGCTTCAGGTCATGAGCGAGCCATGTCACGGAGACTGCGGTTCACACCACCCCTAGAGATGTTTACACTGTGTCATTACACCACACAGAAACACTTCCTGCCTCCCATCACCGGCAGCTTCGAGATGTTTGTAAGAACACTTACATTACTTCGATGAAGTCGTGGCATGGGGTTTTATGCTGTAAGAACACTTACATTACTTCGATGAGGTCGTGGCATAGGGTTTTATGCTGTAAGAACACTTACATTACTTCGATGAGGTCGTGGCATAGGGTTTTATGCTGTAAGAACACTTACATTACTTTGATGAGGTTGTGGCATGGGGTTTTATGCTGTTTTAACAACAAGGTGTTACTATGGCGGTCAGTTTCACTTAAGCTGCATACCTGGCTTCCGAAATACTAGTCTTTTTACTCTGCAAGCAGCTGACTGCATTATCACAGAGACTGAGATTGGCACAACCAGTGGGGCTTGAACCATTATAACCTTGATTTGGTTTACATACAATACAGATTACCTTGAAAGTTTAAACAAATTTGTTACAATTATTTTCTCCTTATGTATTATGGTGGCATGTAAGTATAATGGACAGTTCCGCAACTGTCAATCATGATCATTTATAACAGTACATGGTCAATTGTAATCCAATAGATTAAGATTATATTGTCAGGTGACAATCTGACCTATAAAACACAAAAGAAAGACCCCTTCACAAGATCAAAGCAAATCTACCGCTTTGGGCGGAGTTTGAAATTTTGCGGAACGGTGCATGGTTGGTTGGGTCATGTGAGGAAGTGTATGGACGTCTGTTTGCTGGATGGCCTGTACATCTGACTCTGGTAACAAAGGGTCAATGTCCTACCTGTCCAAACCTACAGCTGTGTAATGACCCATACCTTTTTTTTAATTTTTCTTAACGTTATATGAACAGTTTTGGGTCATCATGGTCTTCTTCAGCTTGTGTATGAAATCTTAAAAAATATTGTCTTATTTTACATAATTTGCCATTCTTATATAAACTGTTTATAATGCCACGATTTGTTTGTTACATATTAACATTATAAGTGTATACAACATGTGTATAAATTCAATTGTAGATAGAAGAAGACAGGGCGAAGGTCAAGGCCAGTCTGTGTCTCACGGACCACACCAAGAACAGCTTTGAGTACTGCGAGCTGCAGATTCCCTTTGGCAAGAGGTAATCTTTCCTTGCTTTATGGTGAAATAAACTTATATTCCACAGCAAGTCTGTTTTTACTACAGTCACTGACAATCGTGATAAAGTGATTTATCCATTGCTCAAACATAACACCCTTTTCTTCACTTAAACATAAGGTTTTGCTCATGTTGGTTTTATGTATTTTTAATGAACGAGTAGGTGACACCTTTATGGTGATTACTGGTGTTCTTGTTACTTGTTGTTTATGTGAAAACACCACAAGTTTTTCATCACTGTAGAAAAATAGATAACCCCACATTTAATTATTGCATATTTTTGTTTCAAATAGATTTTTATACTGTGTCCTTGATACAGACCTAGCTACTTGTTGTTGTGTATGGAGATATATCTGCCTATTTGTTTTAGACTTATTTAGCCAATCTATTTTGATATATTTTTCAAAATAAAACTTAATTAACTCATTATTTTTCATTTGATCATGGTAATTGATGCTCACTTGTAAACACATAAGATCTTTTAATGCTGTTTTGCACTAATGAAACATATTTCATTATTAATTTGTCAATAAAATAGAATGATGTTTTTTCTGGTTGTTGAATTAAAGGGAGACAACTCATGGAAAAGAAGATCAATTCAAAATACAGAGTTATATCTGTTGGCAGAGGGTGACAGTTTATAATAAATTCTTAAAGCAAATATGTATCTCACCTTTTACACTATGATATGTGTAAAAGTGTTTGTTATTATGATTATACAGTATTCTCAACAGTGGCTGTTTCTCTCAATGCTCAAAGAAAATTTATATCTATTCCATCTGGCAAATGAGTTATTAATACATTGAGTTGGGAAACATGTTACTTGTTTCACAATAGATCTTAAATAAATAAGTATCAACCATTGCAGTTCATAGCTGCTATTCCATTTCTTTATTAGACTTTTAAGATATCATTATACTATATATTATATTTACCCTGTAGGGGGAGTATCAGTCTGCAAGAGTCGTCTGCTAGCCACGGTTCCCTGCATGTGGCAGCAGCCAGGAACATGCTGGTGTGGAATCTGGGCCCACGGTTCCCAGCTCGCCAAGCAGAAGTCAACATGTCCGCCATTCTGTCGCTTGGACCCAACAAGGCAGAAAGTTTGGCTCCCCTTACTATTGAAGAAGAGTTCTGTACAGGACAGAATGCTTTTGCTCAGGTATTTCCTTAGATTCTTTAATCATGAAAGTACAGACAGGAAACTTTTGCTAATTTATTACACATTTTAACAACTTTCTGATAATTATTTTTGTTATAATAACTTAAAATTTTATGTTTAAGTAAAGTAAAGCAAGTTAATTTCCAAATACATAAAATGGTAGCCAACATTGAAAGTTTGCATTGTTGTGTGTTTCAGCTTATGTTTAAGATCCCAGACCACACCCAGTCGGGCACAACCATAGATGCCAAGTCCATCCAGGTGGCTCCAAACATAAAGTTCAAACTGACATGTGGTGAGTGTAGGATAACCTTAAGTAAAAATGTTTTAAAATCTGAAATGTAAAAACTATTGGAATCTGCTTATTTCATGGGTTGTGCTCATCATAAATTTGAAATTGCTCAGATTTGATGAGAATTGTGTCATTTATAGTGGCTGTGCCTTAACAGATGTTTTTTTCTTTGTGTCATGCACAGATAGTTAACATTTGCTCTGTGTTGTTGTTGTTTTTTGCTTTACAATTACCTGGATTGCTTTTGTTTTATTATTTATTTTTATTTAAGTTCTAAGTTTAAACAGGTATAATATGACCTTTTGTGTTGCAAAACTGTAAACCAAGCTACCAACTAATTACTTTAACATGTTTTTTCTTTTCCAGTGCGGGAGTTTCTGGCCGGGGAATACCGACTGTGGAACGTGCACGGTGACAGTCTCGTGTCAGCTGTTCCACGATGCCTCACAGACCTTAGACCATCAGCAGAGTGAACCAGCTTACTGACATTCTCGTACGAGCTGTGATTACTCACAGACCGACTGTCAGCTGACTGAACATGTAAGGTGAAGTCTCATATCAGCTGTTCCACGATGCCTCACAGACCTACTGTCAGCTGACTGAACGTGTAAGGTGAAGTCTCACACTAGCTGTCCCAAGATGCCTCACAGACCGTGGACCTTCAGTTGACTGAACACACACAATGACAATCTCATATAAGCTGTGCCATGAGTCCTAACAGACCATTGACCTTCATTTCAATGAAATGCACAGTAACAGACTTGTATCAGATGTCTTACGATGCCTCACACACCGTTAACAGTCGGCTGAGTGAACATGCACAGTGACAGTTTCTTGTCAGCTGGTTCAAAATGCCATTCAGTGTCCCATGTTGACTTGCCAAACTTGTTCCTCCTGCTGAATAAACGGGCGTAAGCCATCTGGGCACAGACCAGGAAGAGTATACAGATTGTAATTGTGACCAAGTGCTTGGCTTCCTCTTGGTGTCAGTGTACGATGTGTTGTTCTGTCTAGTGCAATAACCCCCTGGTATGTTTGGACCTCTTCATGGTCAGGGTGGGGTCAGGGTGGGGGCTCCTCCTGGGGGGGCATGGCTAACACCAACCAGGTTTTAACATGACACACGTTTCTTATTGATCCGTCTATTTGTTGTTTATTATTTTAGTTGCAACATTGGTAAAGTGGTGATGTTGCACACACAAAAAATAATAATGGCAGTTTTGTGTTGACCATAAAACCTTATAAATCCATCTTGTATGTTAATGGCATTGCTAAAACATTAACATTTAGTGATATGTATGCCATAAGTTATGTTACGAAAAGCGGTTATTTTTTGGTTTATAATAATGTTTATTAACAATTTATTTTTGTACAAGTATTTATCATTTGTATGCTGTTTTAAATGTATCAATGCAATTAAATGTTTATTACAATAATTGTTATACAATTAAATGTTTTATTGTCTTTCTTGTTTCCTTCTATCTATGTGGCTTTGCAGTTATATGTAGAAGTTAAAAAAACTGACTGTCATACAAATGGATATGCAAAGTCTTGATTGTGAAGAAAACAGGACTGATTAAAATGTGTTCATTAAAGGAAGGAAGTGGGATAAAATACAAGATATTGCCTAAGCTAACAACAATGTATAATTTTCCAGAAATACAATTAGTACATTCCGTGATAAAATTATACGATTACATGAAGCATATTAAAATCTTAGAGGGACAACAATGCGATCTGGTGGTATGACGCACAATGTTTTCCGAAAACCTTTTTTTCCTCTTTCTAACGTTTTGGGGCATCAGAACATCGTAGTACCTTTTTATGACCTCCATCTATTTGGAAATTAAAAAGTGATACCGATAGAAGACATATTAGGGTACCACAAGGTTTTGGCGTCATTGCTGTGGCATCCTCCATTACCGTTGATGAACAGCTTCAATGCAAGCTGTGCTTCCTTAGAACCTTTCCTTTTTCTCAGATTAAGTTTATAACTCCAAAAAACGTTGGCAAGAAAATACATGTTTTGGAAAAAAAATCTCTGTGTGTCATACGACCAGACCGCAATGGAAGCCCTTCAACGAAAGCATAAGTTAATGAGTTTAGAAAACAACATATTAATATAAACGTGTTGGATCTTTCGCCTTTTTAAACTTCTTAAACCTATTGTAGAATGAACATTACATTGTGACCATCTAGAATCAACATTTACTGCTCCTTAATTCTGTCTTATTGCTATTGAGACTCAAGCTTTGTGTTTTTCTTGGGCACTCCAGAATCTGTCTTTTTTTCTTATGATAGGTGGGAAGAATCTGAATAGCATCTAGCATGCCTAAAGCATGGTACATGTATAAGGTGTCTAGTTTAATGAGAGAACGCCTCTGGCAAATGTTACATTTCTTGGTGCAAGTATTTATTTGACATCAACTGAATAATGTTTATCGTTCATTGAACTTAAGAAATACACATTTTTTCTGATGTCTAAATGCTCTTTGGTATTTCCTGAAAACCATCTTTGTATGAAGTCTTAATGCTTTTTTTGCATTTCCTGAAAACCACATACAGGGTTTTTATATTTAAAGAACGCATATCCGTGTGTCGGTGAACATTAAGACGCCAGGGTTGTAGGGCACTGGTTTTTAAACCTGGAATGTCTATTCCTTTGAAAAATATACGTTGCCTCTGCTGGATGTTAATGAGTTCCGAGATGTGAAAACTACAAAAAGTGGAATGACCACTAAAATGTTAAAACTATTTTACAAAACATAAAGCGAGTACACCCAGAAGTAACAGACTGAAAAGTAAAACGCAGAACATGTTTAATAAGGAAAACAAAAAGAAAATGCACAAAGTTACCATGTTGGGTTCAACTCAAAATTGTAACGCCAAGCTTAGTTTTACGGCACTGTAAATGCTGTACTTTTAAATGTGTAACTGTGGGAAAAAATCTGTTTTGTTTCAAAGTAATGAAGCCATTGCGTGACACATATTTAAAGTTTAGAGCAATACATGCATGTATACGGTTTTAAAGAAATGCGAAAAAGATCAAGACATGTAAAATGGTTTTAAAATTGATGTTTGAAAATAAAATAAATTGGTTTGTTTGCCTAAATATGTACACCACTGCACGCATTAAAAATCTTCAAAAGAAGCGAGCTTTGGTTTCATTGCCCTTAAATGTCGACAAAGCACACTCATAAATGCGTTTGTTTAGGGATACACTTATACATGCATACGCATATACCTGACACACTCAGCGTGCATATCAAACAATATAGAGGTCATTCCATGGTAAAATATGTACTCGACAACAAATAATTGGCATTTTCGGCACCACTTTAAAAAGTTGCAAAATTACATTAAAATAGTTCAGAATAGTTCATAAAAAAGATGTTTCCCACAGTATTGTTGTGTTAACCCTTAACAAAATCCCTAGAAATGTAGGAATTAATTGTTTCCGCTATATTTGCTTTAAATAAAAAGAGGTGT
>Ga0224511_10004715_pt1 | contig 10426 bp, 4 predicted proteins | sample SF_May12_sed_USG_2_FD_169988 | JGI IMG/M metagenome (GOLD analysis project Ga0224511, IMG submission 169988) | Sediment microbial communities from San Francisco Bay, California, United States - SF_May12_sed_USGS_8_1 | ecosystem: Environmental > Aquatic > Marine > Sediment | place: USA... | reverse complement strand
CCACTTTGTTGGCATCCGTTACCACGCTGTAAATGCTTAAATACCCTTTCTCGTTCTGGTCGCGATATTTGGCACCACCGTTAACAACAGCCAGGAAGTCACCGAATGGTTGAGGAATGTACGCAAGACCTGAAACAAACCACGCAGAAAACTTAATTGTGCTCAAATAAAGTATTTAAATACATTTTTGTATATCTATTACAAAAGAAACAAAACCATATTATCTTTGAACAATGTTTAAAACGGTTGTATGTGTGGACATACCTCTGCATGCATAAGGCATTAGAACATCGTTTAGTGTTAAACCGCTTTTCATGGCAGTTTGCGAATAGGGTATGTATCCCATTTGTTTACAATTTGGTGTCGTATAAGCCACAAGACCGACTGACCGTAACGCAGCTAGTCCATATGGATACCCAGGCCCACAGGCTTTCAACTCAATCGTCTCAAATTCTCTGTTTAATACAATCACATGATTTTTCTGAAAGTCTGAAATCAAGGTCATTCTTTCCTCTGAAGAGGAGACACATTGTATGGCCATGGCATCTAACGTCGTCGAACTGCCCCGTATGTTGCTGAGGTCCTTAATCATAACGCGGTCCCGAGGAACTAGAGTGATGGGCGTAACGTCGTGGTTGACAAATTGGGCGAATCGACCGTGGGCGAGTTGACAATCGTTACACAGATGATCCTTGCAGTCAATACAGTATTTCGTCGCTTCATGGCCTCTCGAAGGGGTTCCCCTTTCACACGGGCTACACGTTAATCCACGAAACTCATCGTTGTCAGCATACGTTGCCATTTCGATTGTGGAAATCGTGTGAGTTAATTTGCACAGGTTTGCCTACTTCCGGGCTTAATCCAAATTCGAAATAGGAAGAACAAATAAGGCAGACTGATATGAAGGATGCTCGACTCAAAACAGTTTGTTTACCTGAATCAGTGCATTGCACGATTTAGATAATTTATCTAGTCACTAGTCCAATTCGCTGCATGATAAAGAATGTCTGTTTTATGCATGTCAGTACATGGGACTACGTTTTGTGAGGAAGATTTAACAGATAGTTTAAAGGGAACAGTAAGGTTAACTATTGATGAAGGTTTAATGTGTTGCTTATTGTTAGTTAAAAGTGATTTGCAAAACAAAAATTGCTTGATTTATTTAACAATTAAGATATAAACGATTAAACACGTCAAAATAGCGGTTTCGGCAATGAATGGGAGCCTCCATTTTTATACGGTGCCCGGGCGAATTTCAAATTTGCCGGTGAGTTGCAAATCGCTGAAATAGAAATGGAAGCGATTATGTTTGTTAAAAACCGTTGATAATAAACATTAACCGATACTTATTTTAAATACATGTACTTTAAATACCTACGTCAAAAGGCATTTGAGAGGTTTTGTACTTTATAATTTAAAGCATCCACTAGAAATCACATATTTTTTTAGAATTTTCATTGGAATTATATTTGTATTCGTAAAATGTCTATAATTTTTGTGTGGTGTAATATTCATCAAGCTTTTGAATGTAGATCCAGTATACAGTTTTTATTGTGCTATAAGACGCTGATGTTTGTTAAATTTCACAAGTAACCTATGATGTTTAGATAGTATAATGTAACTATGTTATTGCATATATAATTACAGGGAACTCGACAGTTTCGGGTCATCGACAATTCCGGGCCACCTTCAGAATTAGATATTTATTTTTCCGGATAATAAAGTATTTCGATATTGTAATTACCCAGTCATATTTCCTAATCTCTTAGCTGCTTTAAAAAAATGGGTTGGCTGTTGAAACATGATTAACTTAATTCGTGATCAAGAAACGCTTGACTGCACCGCTTCTCGGGGAATGGAATGTACCACAAAAATAATTACATGTTACTGCGAAAACTTCCATTTAAAGCCATAATTTTAGCAACACATATACTTTTTACACATACATTTGTAGATAATTTACCACTGACCAATTTTTAAAAAGTTTGTTTTTAATTGTGTCCAATTGTTTATGACATACTTGTTGACAATTTAGCCTACTTCAGATACGAAAATGTCGGGTCAGCCGTACGGACTTACTCAAATGTATATATGTTTTGTAAAAGTATTTATGATATAAAACCCATTTATAATATTTGTTTATTATGTGATGTGATATTTATCAAAAACAACATAATCGAATAGTTTTAAACTTTTTTATTTTGCATTTTTTATTTCATTTTCTTTTGTTTCGTATGTAATAGGGTATAGAACGTATTATGGTGAGGTCGTTCTTTTACAATTATATTTGCTTTAATTAAAGTTAAGGTTTACAATAAATGTCTTGTTGTTAAAAACAGCTTTTTTGTTTTATTATAACATTGTTAAGGTCCTAGTGTTGTCACAAAGATATGGCTTACGACATCAAACATGAAACTAATAAAACACTGTTTTTAAGCTTTTTAATATATTTTGATAGATTATTAACATATAACATATATTTTATTAGAACTTATCTAACACAACAATACGGTGTATGACCTTTATAATTAATAAATACACTAATTACTGTTATAAACATGTTCAAACTTACGTGCAAGAAATGCATTATTTTCCATCATTGATAAGTATTGAAAATGAAAGCTTATATAGTGGTTGTAGTATACAAGAAAATGTTACCTTAATATATTCAATAAATAATATATAGGTAAACTTTACGCATTGAGACGTGACCATAACCCCGGTTAGTTTATATTCATCAAAATAGGTGAGTTATTGGAAAGGTAAAGATATTTAATAGCTATGCCAGTCGCAATACGGGTTGCGCCGCCTGTTTCATCTCATGAATATTCAAACGCATCGAAATTCAACCCAAAAAGCGCTGTTTTTAGGTGCATATTTTAACAGTTGATTACGCTCTTAAAACGTAAGATTTTTAAAATATTCTTTTTCCTTTAGCCTACAGCAAAGGTCAAAGTGTCTGTGTATCCCAGAATTTCATATAAACGCGGTTATTTTGCCAAAGAATTTCTTGGTTGAAAATTAAAAGCAAGTAGATTTTATCGATCACAGTCGATCACACTAATGCCAGTGATGTTTTTAGGTAAATTAACGATGATTAATGATTGTGTTGAATCCAAAATTGATGCCATTTCACACGTACAGCCCCGTACTCCATATGTAAAATAACATTTAATATTAACCTGAACACATGAAACCAAAAGTAGTATTGAGTAAGTATATTAAATGAACAAGCACAGTATACTGTGTTAAAACGCGATAGGCGAGTGGACTTAACGGTTTTGTTTTGGCCGCGACATCTCGAGTTCGATACCAGGTTTCGCCGAATATTTTCCAGGTTATTATTTTCTTTGTTGGCATCTCGTGTCAGTTTAACTTGACGTGTTTACAACTAATCCAACATATGTAAAACACACACAAATATAAATAAAATGTAGTTTACACCCAGCAATCTAAATATAATTGAGTTGTTATAGTTCGTCGTTAAAGAGTTACGTCTTAATTGTAAATAATGTATAATTATGTAGTTGTTAAAAAAGGCAATCTCACAAAATACAAGATAACGGTTAAAAACACGAACAGAACCTCTTGTTTTCATATCTCAATTTTTTATGTTTGTGTTATAAAAAAATTGTTTCTAATAGTTGTTTTTACTTGGTTGTATTTGCTCAAAACTAATCAGTTTTGCTACGATTTTCATTGCACACATATAAAATATGTATCGTTCATAACGTGAACCCATAACGCCAGTCACTACGGATCGTTTTAATACAATATGCTTGATGAGTTAAATAAGGTTTGTTTTACATATAAAATTCTGTTTTGTATTTTAAGACAGTTTAGTTGCTCATGTTTAAATGATTAAAACCTTAAAACAAATTATTATTGTTCTATAAAACGAGTTGTTTTATATTGCATTAAGATGGCATTGAACAAAATTATAGAGGAAACCCTTCTTAAATGACATTTTTCCAAGAGAACTTAAAAGGGGTTGACTTTTTGGTCATTTTCAAAACATAGACATTTTCGGGGGTTGAGGGTGTACATGTTTGACAGGCTAAAACTTCATAAAAAAAAGATTTCTTACTGGAGTAAAGTTTTATATTCAATTTAAGAATCATATTTAATATTATTGAAAACGGAAATTTAAAAAAGTGCTTTTTAAAATAATGCCTTGGCGTAGCTATTATTAATTGTGCACATTTCACAAGATAGTCTTAAGATGTAATTGTTTTTTTTTTCAAAATTGCATTATTGTTTTTATACTGTAACAATAAATGGTTTTGCATTTAAAAAACCTTATCCCCTATCATGATACAAAAAAAAACTCAAAATATTTTTGTAAAAAATGAAAAAAAGTGTCATCCGCATGTTCTAGCAGCTTTAAAAATCAAGTATTTTGCTCATAAAAATATGTACATATAAAAGTGTTGTTGTTTATTATCATATTATCATAGTTTTATATGTTATTAATGAATAAAATGTAAATTAGCGTTGTTTTTGATAAACTATTTCACATTGTGTAAAAGGCATGTTTCTCTTTTAACGCTATAAAACAGTTAATTAGGGCATCTTTAAATGACTATAAATTCTTAAAAATGAAAGGTATCTTTATGAAACCACTTTGTTTTATTTCATTGAAATGTCATTGATTGATATACAGAAAGTAAAATGGGTTAAATCAAGCTTTCTCTGAAAATGGAAGTGAGGTTGATTTTTTCACATTTTTGAAACAGTCCATTTTCGGTGTGGTTACGGGTGTGCTTGTTTAGATGGCTATTACTTTGTCAAAAATGAACATTTCTTAATGAAGTAAAGTTTTTTTATTTAATTTAGGGATGATATATTGGAAATATAATTTTTAATTAAAGAAGAAATTATAAATAAAAAATGGCCTGTCATAGCTAGATCAAGGCTTGAAATTATCTACTTAATGCGAACATCCGTTAGTGGAAATGCTAAATAGCCTTATCAGCAAGGCATAGGTATAGCTTATGACATGAAAAAAAGTACTTAGTATGGTGGTTCGAGTCTCACATTTTTCCTTTTTTTTGTTCAAATATTTTTTATTTGTGTGTGTGTGTGTGTGTGTTTATTTTATTTTTATTTCTTTTTTTGTATATTTTTTAATTATAGTTTATTTAATAATACAGCAGAGCTAAAGCAGTGAACACCAAAAAAAACACCATAAAACGATATAATTAAAACCAACAATTTACAAAAGAATCAGTCGCTGTTGAGGCTCGAACCCGACACTTTTGGATCGCAAGCATTGCTCGCTCATCCCTCCACCAAGCCGTCACTGTCCAACATCGTAATCGTATTGAATATTATAACTTTTTTTATTGTTTAAACAAACGTGCACGATCTCAAACGACTTTCACCGATTGCATTTACGAAAGCTAATTGAACGTTCGTAATCGACAGATAATATATTCTTGCATAAAGGTCAAGTCGGGGTTAATATATTCGAGCTATATATGTAGATGTAGTGCCATTTAGTGGCCAAACAATAGCCCTGATATTAAAACTAGTAATAACTGTGTTTTCAATACAGCCTACACAACGATCTCGTATTTGGATCAGCTAGGATGATGAATGAATAATTGATTCAATAATTATAGACGAAATGTGAAGCGCTCTATTACAATAATAGAATAACCAGGATAGGGTGTGTACACTTTTAATTCATGGCTCCGCTTGGCCGAATAATTTTCTCTCACTGTCAGCAGTCCGATACGGAACGTTTCTGGTCACTCTTTTGAGTCTAGATCTGACAATGAACACATGCTGGTGTGCAATTGTCACAATTTTTCACGTGTCGGCAATTGTGTCTGGACAAACCTCGTGCATACGTGTCACAGATCCGAGCGTTCTAGAGGACAACGCTTATATGGTTCTCGTTGATCACGTGTTTTATAGTGAAATTAATTCACAACGAATTTGTGGAATCAGGTATGATTTTTTATAATTTTGCATTTTGTTTTCTGAAAACTAAATGTTGACGCAATTTAAACTTGTTTACTATCGTTCGCTTCTAGTTGATAAACAATCTACCGGGCTTTTAAAACGTCCGTGAAACGCGTCTGGTTTTTGGTTACAAAATTTATTTATGTCGTGGTACAGCGGAAGAGTGCTTGTCTCATTTTTTGTTGGGTTTATTGAGTTCAGACTTTTTTTGTCTATCCCTACCCTAGGAAAAGACTTAGTCGTCTGTTGAACTGGATTTGTAAAAAGGATTATAAATTTATATTTAGAAAAAAAAAGGGGATGACACACACGGTATGTTTTAGGCACAATTTGACCACCGAAATAATACATGAAATATATGTCGTGTATTCACGTCTTATGTCAAAGCACAAATGCTGTCTTTTCCCAGAATTGACTGATTTATTTCCGTTTGCTTTCGATTCAATCAATGTCATAATTTTATATAGAATTTAGTTTTGCGGTAAGTGGATAATGAATTTTCATGTAAGAAAGTTGTTTTGAACAGATTGCGAAACTAGTTATTCTAATTGATATAAATCACTTCCGATCGTTAATTCCAGATGGAATCCGCCCCTTTTGGAATGAGGTTTGAGAAGGGAGAGAAGCCAGACTTCTCTTTACATTCTGAGCGCTAAGCAAGGAAGCGGCTGGTACCAATTTTATAACGTCTTTGGTATGACGCGGTCGGGTATCAAACCAATAACCTCCTGTTCGTGGGGCCAACACTCTATTACTGAGTCACCGCTTTTTTTAAATTTACCACGTGCGCCCCCTGTATTCCAGTTTCTTTAAAATGGCAGATCTATGAAAGTTTAATAGTAATTAGGCACAAACGGAAGAACACTACAAAACTTTAATTGTAAATACTTTTACTTAGTCATAAAACATCGTTTTCCGAATGAAGATACAGCATCATAGAGTTTTTACGTGAATGCATATTTTCTTAAACATGCCATGTGTGCACCAAGTGACATAACGGTATTGTCACCTGCCAACCAAAGCAAGTAATACTATGCTAAGTCATACCGTATGTACAAGCTCTTACAATACCCTTTTTTGGTATCCCTGTATTTTGTTTAAGATTATAGTTACATTACCGTAAGAGATTTAAAAACGGCGTGAAATCTAAACACAACAACACACGAACAAAGAAATAACAAAGATAAATAACAAATAGTTTATGTCGCCTATACCTTTGGCAGATGCATGCGACAGCGGAAGTGCAGATCCATCAACTACAACCTGACCTCGAGTCTGTGCGAGTTAAACAACGCTTCGTACATCTCGGCTCCTGGTGATTTGCAGAGCGCGGAGGGCGTCGTGCATTTTGCCGTGGAAGAGTGGCCACAGGTAATGTGTTCATGTATTATCGGTTACTCAAATATATCGTTGAAACAAACTGGGTGAATTTAACAGTAGAACTTAAGTGCGGACGTCTGAATCTAAGGATCAGGGGTACGACTTTATTTAAGAGAAATTGACAACAACACAATGAAATTGCGTATTTTTATTAAACGTTTCTAAAGTTTTAAATTATACTGAACCCTGTATGCTAATATAATTACAACGTCCTAAGACAGTTGCTATTCTTCTACCAAGCACTGTTATACATCTAGGCATTATTGGGCGCATGCCAAAACCACGGATGTCCTCTGGGAGAAGTCTGTGTTTCCAATACAGCCACCGCCGGAGCAAGGTACCAGTGTAAAGGTAAGTTCATGCTCGGTAAGGCATAAAAATAGGGCACAAATATACAAGCACAATTAGAACATTCATGCTTGATAAATTATTCAACACTTAAGTACGCCTTTAGTTTAACAGCCTAGAACGTAGGCACTTTTTGTGCTAAAGGTACTTCAAAAGAGACGACAAAAGCGACGTGTTCCCGCTTTTACAAAATCACATGCGAAAAAATGTATAATGTTCCAAACACTGGGAAAGTCTATATTGTATCCGGACGAATTTTGCGTTTCTAGGAGTTTTACAATTGTTCGACCACAACATATTATTTTTGTTATAATTTATACGCAAATAATATATATAGTTTATATGCAAGCAGATCAACCTAAAACAGTAAGTTAAAGCAGCTGACCTCCAGAATGTACAAATATTAAAAAAATATCTTTTCAGATATATTATATATAATAATAATAGTAATTAGAAATAAAAATAACCTACATATTTTCATTTTTGTGCTTTGAAAACAGACAATTCGCTTTTCTGCCATCGCGATATTCCTACTACACATAACGGCTACTGTGCTTTACCAACGATTTTGTCAACTTAATAAAGGGGTCAGTAATAAAAGATTTCTCTACTGAACATAACTTGACCAGTATGTACCGTTAATTATATTTTGTTTCATTTTTATATTGTTTTTTTCGTCAGTGGTGTGGCATCCTTCATTACCACTGATGAACAGCTTCAATAAAACCGAGGCTGCTGTTTTCTCATTCAGGCCTTGTTTTCGGAGGGCTTCCCTTTCTTCAGTTTAACAATCTGGAGGTCAGCTGCTTTAAAGTAACAACACTGTAATGGACTCACACATGAGCAGCTAGGTAGAAGTTAAAATACTTTATATATTATAGAAATATATGCCAAACAAAGACAATGCACAAAGCCGCTTTTAAGATTTTTGCTTCTTTGATTTTATAAGCAAGATTGGAGAAGTTTCATTCTATACATATTAAATGGAGGTAATAATGTGTAAAAAGTGTAAAATGTATTGCCTTGTAATTTGATTTAAGCCTATGAAGGTAACTTGCATTTAAACGTACTCGTACAAGTTTGATAAGTAAAATATATTTAAACAATAATTTAAATAAAATTATATGTTTAAAAAAATTAGATCTACCTGTTTTTTAATCTTTCAATTTTTTAATCACATAGGTTTACACTGTATCAACAAGCAGTACATCGTAAGCGGAGATACGTACTATGTTCCGGACAGCAAATTGTCCGCCTCGTCCGTTTACTCGTTAATCCTTGACGTCATCTATTCACGCCTGACGAACGAACTCGACCGCAGCGGAAGTTGGACTGCAGGTGTGAGGCAAGACGACCAATTCATTCAAGTAAATTTTATTCTCTTATCCTTCTTTCGACCTTGTTTGTGAAGAATGTTTGAGAGCGTCTCAAAATGTATGTTCAAGGTCGAGGCATACATATTGTTAATTTATTTTTTTGGTGCAAGATACTGGACCGCCTTACAACACATGACAACGAAATCACACGAACAAATGAATACTACAAAAATGGGAGGAGCTTGAAAATTTGCGAAAATATGCATTTTGTTCAATGTGTTTATACGGCCAATGCAGAGTTGAAAGTAAGATAGAAAAACAACAAGTAATGGTCTTCATCGAGAGGCTGTTGTAGAATAGTTACAAACTAAGAGTGCAAGCATATTTCAGGCTGAGTTTGCGGGACTGTTCACCGTTACGGGCGTGGCCATCATAAGTCGTAGCGGGGATTTAGCAGACCAGTATGTCCGCTCTTTCCGGGTTCTCTACAGTCGGGACTGTTCCACCTGGCAGTACGTCAACACGACCTCGGAACCCTGGACGGTGAGAACTTTGCACCTTATTGAAAACATTATGCAATAAAATAAACACCGCGTTAAGGTTATTGAAAAAGCTGCTGCTAATCATTTCAACCAAAGGTCAAACACTTACATATGTCTTCTATGCTTACAACTGCCTGGCTTTGCTTGCGCACGGAAGGTATATACATAGAAGTTTTATTTTGAATTAAACCGTTTACACTTTTACAGTGTATTCACACTTCTACTCAAGCTTGATTCTGTCGATTTTTTATTATATAATTATGTTATAAAAATACTTATCTTAAATCAGATCAACTTTAATACATTTTTGGCCGTCATTAATATCGATGCATATTTATTTCTGTTAAAGAATCTAATTAACTTTTATAACATAACTGTGTTTATGCTTTTACCATTTATCCAGGTGTTTCTTGGAAACGACGGCCCCAACACGCTCGTCGAGAACACATTTCCGGTTCCTGTGGTCGCTCTGTGTGTGCGTATCAACCCAGTCCTGTGGAACAATTATATATCCCTGAGATTCGACTTGACCGGCTGTCCATACTATAGGATATAATACATTACTGTGGAATTACATTTTTTCTGGTCCTCTGGGATCATAGACAGTATGTTGTTTACGTTTGAAAAAAAAGCTCATGCGCTTGGGGGCCTTCAGTGATGTGGCATCTTTTATAAACATTAACGAACACCTTTATTATTCCCTACCGGTGTTCACACCGGAGGGGACTATACGTTTACCCTCCGTTCGTCCGCAAGTCCGTCCGTCTGTCAGTCCGTCAGTCCGTCAGTCAGTCAGTCAGTCAGTCAGTCAGTCAGTCAGTCAGTCAGTCAGTCAGTCAGTCAGTCAGTCAGTCAGTCAGTCAGTCAGTC
>Ga0224511_10004714_pt1 | contig 10426 bp, 4 predicted proteins | sample SF_May12_sed_USG_2_FD_169988 | JGI IMG/M metagenome (GOLD analysis project Ga0224511, IMG submission 169988) | Sediment microbial communities from San Francisco Bay, California, United States - SF_May12_sed_USGS_8_1 | ecosystem: Environmental > Aquatic > Marine > Sediment | place: USA... | reverse complement strand
GAAGTAGGATTTTTTTATTGCCTATTTATATTAAAGTGATGTTTTAACTTGAAACGCGAGCGAAGTGAGCCAAAAAATTGAGGAAATTAAGCGTTTTAGGCATACAAAATCATAGGTCCGCGGCCTTTAGTGGGAGGGGGGGGGGTGGCGGTGCGCCGGGAAGCGAGCTTGAACAAATGCGCCGGAAAACAGTTATGGACACACAGTTTGCAGTTTAAAACAATAAACATGTTTAGTTGTTAACTTCAAAGAATAATTGTATCAGATGACATTGTAAGTTAACCCGTGAAGAATTCCTTGTAAAATAGGTGGCTAGGTTGTAACTAAGATGTTGTTTCGAAGCATTGTTGCACACCGATTGTCATAGATCTCTACCATGAGGTGTACTTAACTGTAAGATGGAATTGTCATGATAATAATGTGGCATCAATCCCAACAGTACACGAATCGCGTCGTTGTCGTAGGTGGTACGATGTGTTTGTTTTGTCTAGTAGTCTATAACCCGTCATTTTCTTCCCACACATCTGTTTGACAGCGGCTCACGAGGGAATGTCTATTCGACATTTGCAAACGTTGACATGAAATGAAATGACACTAAGCTGTGAAATGTGTCTCAGAAAGTCCCAATGCGATTAAAACGTTATCAATTCCATATAAACTGGTATTCTGAAAAGAAAATTGAGTATATACACTGGTAATATAACTCGCACTGCTGAATTTGCTAAATGGTCAATCCTTTTTATAATAAAAGTTTTTGCATTGGTGTCTTTCCTTGCAAGTTTATAATAAGATTGTACGAGAAACTCTGTTTAACTTTGAAAACAAGCATGATGAATATATGGCAATGGTTGTAGAATGAAACAAATATATTGAAGGTTTTGGAAACATAAATTAGGATAGCTAATGTGTCAACCTAATTGAGTAAGACATGTTTTATGAATGGAGAGATAGGGAATGCCAGATTGGTGACTGGCCCTGTCGCTGCCAGCGTCTGACATAAGTATTTCTTTGTCCATTGGATATTAAATGAAAAATTTACTTTTACTAATTTCTTCTTTCTTCTTTTGTTTCCAAATCTAGGAGGTAATTGTTCCAAGTCCAATTTAAGAGACATACTCCATTTTGGCCGCGGGACAGTGATTTAAAGTGATACCATAGTCTAATCTAAAGACGACAGCGAAAGAGTCTGCCGCACTTTACCTAACTGGTATGACAGAGGAATTGAACTGGATGATTTCTATATATTAATGATCTCTGATTGTGACAGAACTATACGAAATGTTTGCAATTGTGTTCACCATATTATATGTAAAACAAATGCTGATTGAGTGATGTAAATTGCTGTTTGTGAACACTTCTTTATAAGGCCTTATTGAAATAAATGAGGTGAGTTGAGTTAAGTTGAGTATGGATCTATTGATATCTTGTTTTTGTCGGCACGTCGGTACATGTAATACATACATGCATCTTAGAAGCAAATTAATAAAACCGAGACTGCTTCATGCAGGCTATGCTTCCCGAGAGTTTCCCTTTTCTCAGAGTTATTTTACCTAACAACAAATAATATAATTCTGACTTTCCTTCTGCACCGATATACACATTATCACACAAAGCAAAAAGTTAAGCATTTAGGGCCATTACCACCACATATGTGCCTATGACGGCGGTCGACATACAATAGCTATATATATTCGTACAACTATTGAAATGAAAAAAGCTATGAGGCGAAGACGTTTCGAAACACCCCAAAAACAAGTCAGACGACGGAAAACATAGGAAACATTACTGAGCATAATCTAGTCCCAAATCTTTAGATGAGTTTCTTCTTTGAGAAATCAAAGATTGTATGGTGTTTTGATTTGGAAATAGAGTCCCGCTCATGCGCTAGGGTGCGTCAGAGATGTGGCATCTTTCATTAGGATCGATGAACAGCTTCAATATAACTGATGTTGCTTTTTTCCCTTGCAGACTATGCTTGCTTAGGACTTTCCCTTTTTCTCAGATTAATACTAAAGTGTATAAGGATTCCCAACACAAAATGTGTTTCATATTCTCCAAGAAAATAATTTTTCTTCTTTGTGTTTCTAAAAACGAGAAAAGCTTCTCTTCATACCATAATATGTTATACATTTTCACGATATTTTATACCTATTACACACATTATAGGCGTGCCCTGCTGCTTCAGTCCATTCTATACATAAGACCGCTAAAACAAGACGATGGTTTATGATATTTTAAATGCATCTTTGGTAAATGATTGAGATTAAAAACGACAGAGCACTTTGAAAACCAGTTAACATCTTCTCATTTATAAACGTGTAATAGCTCCTGTCTTCCTGATAATGTCATGTTGCTTAAGTACGTACGTGATAATGTTATTCATCTCATAATTATAGTTTTTTTTCTCAAGTTCAGTAATGCATAAGCTGAATATTCTCTCAACTGGAATAAGATGTCATTGACTTAATTGCAGTTTCGCGGACATAAACAATTAAGTATATGTCATGAAAATCCTGACGGATATAATATACTGGCAGCGACAACAGTCAGATTTCTCTCATTACCATTCAAAATTACGATCATTATAACAAGCAGAAAACATCTATATACATAATATTATTTTTTATTTATATCATTTACATGTTTTTTTAATTTTTATACAATTTATATGTTGAAATTTATGTACCGAAAATTGCAGGATTTCTTCGTCGTCTTCTAGCGTGTAAATTTTGCTTTTAGTAGTTCATAATTAAACACAATTAAAAAACTTATCAGTACACGGATAAGTAATCTTTGGGGAAAATTGAACGTGCCAATACAAGTTGGAATTAGTATCGACGTTTACCTTATAACAACTATAGTCAGTCTACATCCTGTCACTTCGTAAGCTGTGTATTTTGTATGTGATTCTCTTGGGATCATTTATTTGCCGTTAACGACTGTTAATGTGGAATAAAATGACAACTTATGCACGTATTTACCACACTAACTTTATATTTATCCTGAAAAATGTGGTAAGCAGGGACATTCTTCAAAGACTGTTACTGACGGTCTTTCAACCTAAGTCGTTATAGAAAGTAAACTTCTGAAACATACACATTTGACAAAAAGCAAGAACCTTAATAATTTATATAGATGGCAATGCAACAATAGAGGTAACTATATATTGTATCAACTCAAATATTTATTCTGCAAATGTAAATATGTTTTGTAATCACCCTGTTAGTTAAAATGATCGTAATTTTATTTTAATACAGGTAGTTTTATGCACATTTTGTATGTTACATTCTCTTTTCTGAATGTTCAAGTTCTTTTAAAGTTATGGCGAGTATGTATATTGTTCTGTCGAGCATAACATAATCTGGGAAAAAGTGAAAAAGCTCAGAAAGCATAGTCTGAATGGGGAGAATAAATGCGTCTGTTTTTTTAAGTTTTTTTCATCAATGATAAGAAAAAAGGCCACAACACTGACGCCCCCAAACGCATGAACGGAACTCTATTTTAAAGTGTTAACAGAATCAACCTATGATCTCAGAGGTTCATAAAAAAAAACAACTGCACAATGATGTAGTATTGGGTGACATTTTACAGTCACCACAGAAACACTTAACGCCAGGTTGACAGTGTGTCTCCGTTGTGAAGTGAATATGTTATTGTCTGAGGATATGTTTTGAACTGGCCTACAGAGAAACCAGCAAAATTACCTACCGCGGCTAAATAGCAGTCTGACACCATGTTTTATATGTAGATGCCATAAATATAGGACCACTGCAGAATGCGAACACAGAGAACTCATCCATATGATGCTGGTAAGGTTGTATTGGAAACATATATTATGATAGCTAATGTGCCGGGATAATTGAGTAAGAAATAGTCTGTTCCTGGAGAACTTGGAATTACAAGATTCGTTATTGGTCCCTTTGCTGCCAGCATCTGATACAAAATGTACATAGAAGGCTTTGACGTCACACGAATGGTCACAACCATAACAACAAATTTATTCATTAATTACAATATGGGTAAAATAGTAAACAGCGTAAATGTAATGGTTACAGTATTATTAATACCAATAATGTTTTCGGACTTATAAATTAGACATTACTACATGTTCAGAAATATGTGAAATGCATTACCTTTCTGAAGGTGACGTACTTACAAAACACACACACACACACACATGTATGTATGTTATAGAGGCTTGCATTGTTTTTGTCCGTTCTACTCCCTTTTATAAATGATTGCGGTTAAGATTACTTTCAAAATGCCACTAAATGTTTTCGAATGTACTAACGCTAGATTTTTCCATATCCCCTATTTTATCAAGACGCCCAAGTATTTTGGTGATTTGTGTTATTCTGTACATAATTATAGGTTTTTATTTATGCTTTTTCAACTATGTAGTGTACAGGCTTAATATCTTCTGTATTGGAATTATATGGCCGGTATTTATATGAAGTTTTAAAGAAGATGTACATGTACATTGCTAACGTTCAAATTACTTTTATGAATCCCTTTACACACACACTGTTCAAGAGGCACTTATCTTATCTTTCTTTGCAAGTTACGACATTGTACCTAGTTCTCAGAAGTATGTTTATAGCTACAATAGTATTATGGTATCAGTAGTATTCCATTGTTTTATCAGCAGACGAACAAGATGGAAATGTTTAACAAATTAAATATAAACTTTAACTTTGTCCAGATTCTATTACAACACAAAAGCAAGCTTCCAACGCCTGTTTGGCGATGCAAAGGCATAACAAACTAAAACGTCTTTCAGTGACAATCATGAAATCATTACAAAAATGTTGTCAAAGCACGCGGATAAGTGGTAAATCCTTTAGGGAAAACATTACGCGCTATAAATGTCTCGATTTAGGGCCGCTGTTCTCTGAACAGGCGCTGACACATGTCTACAGTCTGTCATTTTGTAAGGGGAGTCTTTGTATATGATTCATTTGGGATCATTTTTGAGCCACTTTCAAATGAAAATGTGGAATATAATGACAATTTTATGGTTATATTAACTGCACTTATTAAATATATTCTAGATGCATGCGGTTATTGGTATTTGATATTAAATTTTGAAATTAAGTTTATATTATTTATTTAATTTTAAACACATTTCGCAACAAAAGTACATTATTTTAGAACATATCTAAAACGTTTTATGTACAAATTAAACAGTATCATAAAATATGTTCAATGTTCATTGAAATGTATATGTTTATGTTCATGTACATACTTTCTTTCGAACAAACCAGATAATGAGGCATTCCTAAGCTTTCCTCCATTACATGCCAACTTTATCCTAATAAAGAGTTAAAATCATTGATCATTATATTATTAAAGATTTTTTTCAACTCTGATTAGGTCATAGCACAGCGGTCATTTAACCTACACTTAGCCGACCTCAGAATAACCAGCACTTAGAAGTACTTGAGCAAGGTACTGACGCCTTTGATAGTCAAAGGTAGGGGCGAATGACCGTACACTCACAACATGACAAAATATTTAAGATGCAATAACGAAATACCATATCTATTACATTGTTATTATTTGTCAACCGTCAAAAGAAGTGTTGAAATGGATAAATAATTTTATTTTTCATTTGTTTAAATATACATGACGGGTGAACAACAACTAATAAAGCAAACAATCAACAGTGGGATTAGTTTAAGATGACTGAAATAAGTGATGACATGCGCTCGAGAACAAATGTAAAATAACGCATTTTTATTTTTTCGTTAGCCATAATGATACAACCATGCTTGCACCAATAACCTCAATCGTTATGTGTCATCTATATATAATCGGTATTACTTGAGAATTAATCTTTTAAAATGTTTAATCGTTTCACGTCATAAGATGAGAAAAAAGTGTTATTTAAATAAGAGTGATCGGGACATGCAAAACGATAAAATACACGTGCTTACATGGCGCTCTAAAATCTGTCATTGTGCCGTGGTATCACCGTGAAATGTGTAAGCCATAACGTTAGAATTCAACAAAAAGCATAGGCGAACTCATTCTCCATGAAATATGTTTTTGTTCAAACACGTATTCGTTTCAACCGTTTTTTCGTTCACACACGACGTGTCTTGTATTAAAGCAGTTTTCGTCGTTGATATAATCAACCGTCGTCAAAACGATTTCTATACAGTTTTCTCCGTTAAAATTATCTGGCTGGCCCGAACCCCAAAGACTTGCGTCCACATTGAATGGTTCTCCGCTCTCCCACCGAAAGCTGCCCTCCGACACTTCGTCATTTCCTCCAACCCAGATCCTAGTTACAGAGTTTACCACAAGGGAGGTAATCTCGTTCATCTGGGTACGTGTTTGGACGGTGGGCAAATGTCCACCAATCGCGGCGCACGCACCCTTTGCATCATACCAGGAGGCTGCGTAGCCTAGGTCGATCAGATATCTGCCAGGAAAGATGTGCCACGTCAGTGCCACAGAGTCATCGAAACGAACCTGTGAATTAATGTGTCACCAGTCAACGATCATAAACTAAAACACATCATTACAACCTGGGGGTAATGCTGATCTATACAACTTGTTATAGTTACTTTGCAATTACTTATTTTGCTAATCGTGTTACACATTTATAGCTTTAACAAAAGAAAAAATGTTAAATTGTTAAAGTAACTAATATTGTTTATTATCGAACACGTCAAATTAAAGGCATTTTCTTGAAGGATATTAATATGTCACAGGCAAAGACGTTTGTCTTAAAAAAATTAACCGTCTTATTACATTTGGTCTAGTCTGATTGTTTCCCATTAACGCAATCACAACGCGAAAACTATTTTTTTTCATAATCTGCTTATACGTACGTTGTTTGTATACACAAACACGTCCGACGAAGGCTGGGCAGACGTGAACTGCACGTCACGAATCAGACGACAGACGATCGGCGTCCCTGTAACGTACACGGCTCCTTCACACAATAGTTTAGACGCACATGAATCCAAGCATTCTATCTTAGACCGCGCCCGTGATGCGTCTAATTCTTGTATTATTGTGCCAAATATGTCATTGTACCTCCTCGTAAATGTTTGAGTTGGGCCGTGGACACTTTTCAATGTCAGCATTACATGTAGAATTAGGAACGTTTTCATCATTATTTCCCTATCCAAAACCAAAAGCCAACAATATTACACTGACTTTAACACTGGCTGAATTAAGTCTTTGTTCAAGTAATCAGCGGTATGATCAAAGAGAGACAATATAAACATACATCGCTCGTCTAAACAACGACTTCAGTTGGATTATATTTGTAGCAAATAACTTGCATCTAGGAAAACTTCAGACGGTGTTGATGCATCATAAATCTACAAACACTTTAAGAGTATTTGTAAAATTACTTTTTATAAATAATAACACGGTAATTCGCAATTGGGTGCAGTGTTAGCCTAATTTGAATATATTTGATACAAAATGTCCGGAATACTAACCAGAATTGATTTGTCATGTTAGGGTTCCTTTTTAAACTGTTTACAAATGCCACATTGGTAAGTTATGTACGTACATGTATATACAAGTGCTGGAACACCACATTTTCTTATTTGCCTTACCTTAATGAGAGGTTACCATGGAATTGTATATGCAATGGATATAGTTTTTACATTGCATCTAACTTTGTGAGAGATGTTTGTTATAAAATAAAATGTATTTACTGTTTTTGATCACAGTGTTGTTTTTGTATTGATTAAAAACCTTTCAATAATAATTTGTTAATTTTTATTACCTGTTTCGATGGAAACCAAATGCCATTTGACATACCATTTATTCCAATTCGTTTATCCAAGCGTTGATTGCGATAGAATAACTAAAACAACAACACTAATGGTTGATAAAATAAGGCTAATTGTTACTTTTACCTGTAGATACTGCCATATAAAGAAAAATAGTATATGTTGGTAATGTTGCCATAGCAACCATAATAAACCTGATAAAATAAAAAAATAGTTTTAAATTGTTGACTTATTGTTTTATTGAAAATTATCAAAATTTAGTGTTTTTGAGAATGGGTTATTTTTGGCAATTTGTGAACCTAGTCCTTTATTGTCTTAGAACAACAACAACTACATGTCTACATTGTATCTGTCAATATGTAATGTAACACATTGTTATTATTAAAATGTGGTATTATTTGTGTCAAAAAGTGTACTTTTTACTAGACTTTTTATGATCCAATGCCGCCTTGGGTAATCTGCTAGATGCAACCAAGTTAATAAGATATTCTTCTGCTTTGATACTGGATTATAACCAAATGCTATATATTAAATAATAATAAGAAATTCCAGTGTCATTGTACTCTTAACTAAGATTCCATCTTTAGAATAATTTAAAATCTCCTAAAGTATCTAGTCTTGGGATTTGCTTAGACGAGCTTTTATAAATTAAAAAGTTGGGACTATGAACTATTCTGTTTCCTATTTCATTGGGGAATAAAAACGAAATACTTGTTGTTTTTATCTTTACTTTCGATTCTTTCGATTTGAACAACGATTCATGATACGATTGATTAACATAACACACAATAATTCTAATCGATTAAAAACAACTTCAGGCTACAATACACTATTCGTAAACTAACTCCACAACATATCCCCCCTGTTGATGATACATACTCATCAAGCAAGAAGACATATTAATAGCTGTCAATGATAAACTATTATGTGCTATTATTATTGTAATGCTATTCCCAGCAAAAAAATAATTATAATTTATAACCTGCATTTGTCTCTCTCTTCTTTATAACTCTTGCCAGTTACTACAATTTTTCAATAAACTATTTTTCTTAATGTCTGTTCTGATTTTGGTATAATAATCATATTCACTATTTTCAAATAGTCAAAAATACCAGTTTTCACAGTTTTTAACATCTCAAAAAATGTTATGCATGAATAGATCTGTATGTACCTCACACATGTATCTGTCTGATATTTCATAAGTAATATAGGCAAATTAATACAATTACATGTAAACAATTCATGAATAAACAGTTCATACAACAGCTCAGAAAAATAATGAACAGTTTTAAGAACCACAAACTCTCTCAAGTCATTACTGCCGAATACTGCACACATCTATTCTATGTAAACTATGAGAATTTATAATTCTATTAATCTGTCCAATGGCAACATGTTTAGAATAATATTCAGAAATTAACATCTAAATCATATAATTGAAGTTCTTTTTTTTTCCATGAATCTTTTCCTAATACACTATTTTTCAAGAGCATTATTATGGCTCTTTTAACACACAAAACTTTTACATTTAAGAAACACAATTTTCACTGATAAAGAGCATTATTATGGCTCTTTAAACTTGTTTTACACTGATTTTGATGGTGTATTACAATGTTCGAATCCTCGATTAGTCAAAACTTAAGGTGAATTCTCCTCAATGAGACACAACCGTGTAATTGGACGTTTCACAATCTTGCCACGGATTTTAACGTTAACCACTCTGACGTGTCCATCGATGCCTGGATGTGTTTCGGTGATTCTTCCAAGGCTCCACTGTCCACGCGATGATTCTGGGTCAATGACTAACACAACGTCACCAACCTGGAAGTCTCGATGAGTGTGATGCCACTTCTTGCGGATCGCGAGGGTAGGTAGAAATTCACGTTGCCAACGTCTCCAGAAATGCTTTACTAGTTCTTGCACGAATCGCCACCTTTTCTTGATGTTGAAGTTCGTGATATCTACGGAATCTGGAGCGAACTGTCCACCACTTTGTCCATGAAGGAAATGATTCGGTGTTATTACACATTCATCTTCTGGGTGAGACGACTGATACGTAAGTGGTCTACTGTTTACAAGTCCTTCAGCACCAACAACTGCAGTAATCAGTTCTTCGTCTGTGACATCAGCTTTACCCAGAATCGCAAACATAGCTCTCTTTGCACTCTTGACCATCGACTCATGGACACCTCCGAAGTGTGGCGCGAGAGGTGGAATAAACTGCCATCGCACTCCTCTGTTAGCAGCAATTCTTTCGACTTTGTTTTTGTCTATAGCATCATACAGTTCTCGAAGTTCACGAACAGCTCCGACAAAGTTCGTTCCGTTGTCAGACAAAACGACATCTGGTAGGCCTCTTCTGCTTGCGAATCTATAAAATGCGTTCAAGAAACTGTCTGTGTCTAGCCCATACGCTACTTCTAAATGTACTGCTCTTACTTTCATGCACGTAAACACACACAAATATCTCTTCTGTCTACTTTTGCCGCGACCTTGTTTTGTCAAGAATGGTCCTGCAAAGTCTACGGCTACTTCACTAAATGCTCTCATTGAGCCTTCTGTCCTACAACTTGGCATCGGTGCCATAATCTGTTGACCTACTTTCTTTTTTCTTCTTCTGCATTCTCTACATTCATTCTCATATTCTCTGATTTCTTCTCTTCCAG
>Ga0224511_10004713_pt1 | contig 10427 bp, 3 predicted proteins | sample SF_May12_sed_USG_2_FD_169988 | JGI IMG/M metagenome (GOLD analysis project Ga0224511, IMG submission 169988) | Sediment microbial communities from San Francisco Bay, California, United States - SF_May12_sed_USGS_8_1 | ecosystem: Environmental > Aquatic > Marine > Sediment | place: USA... | reverse complement strand
TTGCTAGATTTAAGCGTGTACTGTTATATTCAAGATTCAATCAGTGCAATTTCAACTGAACGTTCTTATGAACATGTGCATGAACTTGATATTGGTGACTGGTTTTAATTGTTATTGTTATCAGTTTGCAATTGAATGGCTTTTTATATGTGAAATAATCTTTATAAATGCCTTGTTTATATTCCCTTTTTAGTTGACATTCATTGACACATACTTAATGAGTGTTTTTTAATATTAACATTTTTATTTTAAATAGTTATTTGACTAAATAATTGGCATTTACCTGAAATTAGAGACGATTATTATCTATATTAAATAGTAATCGTCTCTAATTTCAGGTAAATGCCAATTATTTAGTCAAATAAAAATAAATAGTAATGATGATAATGTATAACAATATGTATGTTAAAATATGCCATGAACAATGTCAAACCGAATTTACTGTCTGAACACGTGCAACTATGATACCACATGTATTTTGTGTAATACGTCAAGACACTTCAAAATTCTGCTTTAATAGGATACATGGCATTGCCAAAATTCTTTATCCATAGTTAAATTTCAATTCGTGTTGTTTAAATGAGTAATATTTACGTGAATAATGTCCTGAGTTTACTCTTTCTAGTACTTGGCCGCCTTTTTAGTCCTTTTTGGAGATGCACTGTGGGATTGACTAGATTAGTTACTTTTGCTAAGGACGCATTTTTATTAAGAATGTTCGTGTTTAAACCTTTTTAACTTTTAAGAAAATGAACAGTCGATGTACTTTATGATCTTATACGATACAATAATTATTCATCTGTATATTCATGTGTTTATATTGAACTGTTGTGCATTATTGCTACGGTTGATGTAAGGAAAAGGTCCCTATCGCATAATGTTTCCGAGAAATACTTTCTATATTTTGCGGAAATGTCTCAGAAGCCGAACTGACTTTGGAGCTTTCCGTCTCACGGAAACTGCCGAGCGTTTGATTTTTTCCAAACGCTCGGGTCCAAATCTAAACGCTCAGGTCCAATTTTGAACGCTTGGGTCTCAGTTTAAACACTGAGATGTTCCCGTCGATAGTAAAGTTTGTACTCGCTGACTATGCGAGGACTCTGGTTTTAGCTTTCTTAGAGAGCAGACCCATAACTTGTTTGTCTTGGATTGTATTTAAGGTTAGGAAACTTAGTTTTAATGATGAACATAAAATAAATTGTTTTAAGTAAGAATTAGGATATCTTATGAGAAATTAGACATTTTCATAAATTGTTGGGACTTAGGATATTTTTAAACTCGTAGGGACTTTGATAATTTTTGTGTAGTTGTTAAGTGAAGTGTTGTTGAATAAATTCAGTACTTGTTATTTGTGGTTGATTTTTATTATAATAAGAGAATTAGGGTATTTTTTTAGATTTTAAGTTCGAATTTTGCTAGAGTTAGTTTAATTTTAACTTTACTTTCACAGAGTGTAACTTTGTGGATTTCAATATAAGAAAGAATCTTGTCGATATCTTGATATAGCGCTACCACATCTACATCTATTTTTTATATTTATTAAAATGATTTCTCCGCCTTGGTACGGTTAATGACCTGTATTGTAGTATTGTAATACTATTTCCATTTATTACAATTGTATTTATAACTGTCGTACGGATCGTATTTTGACACCTAGCTTCAATAAAGAAAGCCGTATACGTACTATAAAAAGATCCTTTTTTAAAACGTGACCAAGGGCCACTAACTACATCTTAATAGGGCGAACACTTGATTTATAGGCAGTAAAACTCTTGCAAAAAGAATCAAATAACGTATAATAAGTCTACAAACTGCATTTTTCCATACCAGATGCTATTAAAACACAAATATTGATCAAACCATCGACGATAGATATGAACAACGATGTTTTTTCCGTTTACCTTATAAAGAAACAAGCTCATGCTCTGTCGACTTACTTTGTAAGGGTCAATAAATATTAACGACCAACGTTTCGGCAGATGCTGAGTTTTGCCATTTGAATATAACATTTAAAAGAAAGACAATTTTCGTTAGAAACAATAACAAATAAAATAACTTCTTTTATTGCCTAAATGAAACAATACAATACAAGGTATCAGCACACGGTGAAAATAGTCAAAATAGATTGCATAAATAATCAACCGGCAACACAAAAAAACAAGAGCCGGTCAGAACCGGGTAATGCTCCCCGAATAGGTATTGGACACAGAGAAGTAGTTTGTCAAAAGTAGTTGTAAAATCGGACTTCAAATGTTGCACGCGACACATTGTCTCAATATGGTGATTATTCCTGTAAAATAGTTGTAATATTCGACTTCAAATCACAAAGTTATGGGCCTGAAATTATTTTGCTGAAAGGTCACACTGTGACCTTGACCTTCAAGGTAGCGACCCAAATGCTGTGCGCGACACGTCGTCTCAACATGGTGATCATTTATGTGAAATAGTTCGGACACGATTATGCTGACAGCTCATGCTGTGACCTTGACCTTCAAGGTAGCAGCCCAAATGTTGCACGCGACATTTCGTCTCAATATGGTGATCATTTCTGTGAAATATTTTCGTAATCCGACTTCAAATAAGGAAGTTATTGGCCGGACACGACTTTGCTGCAAGGTCATGCTGTGACCTTAAGCTTCAAGGTAGCGACCGAAATGTTGCGCGCGACACATCGACTTAATATGGTGATCATTTCAGTGAAATAGTTTTGAAATCAAACTTCAAATAACGAAGTTATGGGCCAGACACGATTTTGCTGCAAGGTCATGCTGTGACCTTGACCTTTAAGGTAGCGACCCAAATGTTGCCGCGACACGTTGTCTCAACATTGTGGTCATTTCTGTAAAATAGTTTCGAAATCCGACTTCAAATAACGAAGTTATGGGCCGGACACGGTTTTGCTGCAAGGTCATGCTGTGACCTTGACCATCCAGGTAGCAACCCAAATGTTGTGCGCGACACGTCGTCTCAATATGGTGATCATTTCTGTGAAAATGTTTCGAAATCCGACTTCAAATAATGAAGTTATGGGTCGGACACAATTTTGCTGCAAGGTCATGCTATGACCTTGACCTTCAAGGTAGCGACCCAAATGTTGCGCGCAACACGTCGTCTCAATATGATGATCATTTCTATGAAATAGTTTCGAAATCCGACTTCAAATAATTAAGTTATGGACTGGACAAGATTTTGCTGCAAGGTCATGCTGTGACCTTGACCTTCAAGGTAGCGACCTAAATATAGCGCGCGACACGTCGTCTTAATATAGTGATCATTTCTGTGAAATAGTTTCGAAATCAAACTATCAAGTTTCAAATGATTCTCTAATGGAATAACAAGTGCTTACATGTGTTACTCCCGCTGATTGAACGTTCCATAAATACCACTTGAAATCGTCTAGTACATTTAAGGCTAAAAACCTAGCTAACATCGATCTTAAGAGATTTGCCATGAGGCAAATAATTAAGGACCAAATCATGACTTTGTATTTTAAGAGAAAGGTATGATGGCAAAATTATTAATTAACAATAATCGTTCAATAACATTTAATTACCGGGCTACAGCTGGTATTAATACGCATTCATATCTTTAAAAAGCAATGTTTTCTTAGAAGACTACAATTATACAACAATATTTTCAATCGAAAGCGTTAAAGCGATTCAATCGTAAACATTCACGAAATAAACCATTCTTCTAAGTTTTAGCTCACATTATGATGTTGTTTTTCAAGAAAGTCTTATCGTACATGTGCATGAACAAATTATCAGTCAATTGCGATGCCATAGACACCGTAACAGGACATGTGAGGTCATGCCCAAATTGATGACCCAACTTACATTATGTCATTGAGTACGAATGTACATAATTATCTTCATCGCAGCCGACAAGAAGCCTGTCGTTCTTCTCGTCCACACAGACGGACACTGGTGCATTGATATTGGACACTATAACACGATTCATGCGATAGTTTTTCGACGACACTTGGTGAACATTGTTTGAATCCCTTCCACACACGTATACGTTTCCTTCAGAGTCCTTCGCTATTCCCCTTGCATCTTCTAAACAATTTTTACCATGTGATTTATAATACCAGAGCCTTTCCGACAGATCCTCTGCATTTAAATCAACATTGTAACACGAAACCCGGTCATTTTCTGCCAATAGAATTTCTGTGGAATCCAACCTATGTATTCTTTTCGCATCTTCAACATACTCAAATGCCTCGTCTGCCGAGTCATATGAAATTTCCGCTTGAATAGAACTTTTATTACGGATTTCTATATTTATATCACCAGGTTCAACAACATCAAAATCAGCGTTACTGAAAAGAATAAGTAATTCTGAATTAATTTCAGAAACACTTATAGGCTGTAATCGTGTTGGGTATGTTCGCACTATTGGCGAGAACCTATCTTCTATTGTAAGCCAGAAAATTTTCTTCGTTTCCAGACAACAAATGTAAATCACACCGTTTATGACGCACATATCCGTAGGATTTTCAGGAAGCTTGACTTCGTCAAGGCAATGGAAATCACTAGAAAATAGTTTGATTTTTGAGTTGTCTCGATCGGCCAGGACGATGTTACCATTTGATAATAATGCCATAGCAGAGACTGTGCAATCATACTCATCGGTTTGGGTATTTATTTGGTGCGACTTTCTTGACTTCCCAACTAATCGGTCTTGAAGCTTTGTGGGGATTTTTGGATTTCCAAATGTCATGGAGGATCGAGGAGAAGGAATGGGTCCTGATGACGTAAGCATTGACTTTCTGACATTTGTTGTATCTAAACATGTGGTGTCATGTGTTGACGAAGTTGCAAGCAATTGCTTGCTGTCATCAGGTTTGTCCGACTTTTGATGGTTGGTGTTAGCATTTGGCAACATTTTGGTTGACTCTAGGTGACAAGGTACATCTCCTAGCGAAGTCTCATTCATATGAGATGATGCAAGTAAATGTTCAATGCCGTCGATTGTAGAAGTATCGTCCTCGTCCGACAAAGCATCACTTCCACATGCTTCTGCACACACTTCAGACGATAACACCTGGAGTGTCCCAATTGATTTGGTTTCTAGAAGAGAAGAATCTTTCTTCAATGATAAATCAAACATGGTTTTATTGAGAACGGAATTTGTTATTTCCTGTGTGATTGTCTCAGTTAAACCTTTCACATATCTATTAACGATTGTTATTTGATGCCTCGTACCATATGCTTTGACTTTCTGCAGCAAGTGATTTCCCTTTTCGATGTCGGTTTTAATTTTCTCGTAATGTCTCTGAGCTTCATGGTTTGTTTCAGTCTCGGAATTTACTATGTGTTTCAATTCAGACAATAATTTATCTTTCAGCACATCGATTGTTTGTTTCAGCTGTGAACTGAATACTTGAATTTCGTCTTCAACAATTCTCTCTGCGTTTACAAGTTGAACCGATTTTCTTTGTACTTGAGATATTAAACCATCTATTTTGTCTTGATTTTCGTTCAACGTTTGTTGATGTGTATCATCACATTCGGTACATGTTGACAAATCGATTACATTGTCGCATTTCCGATGGCGTTCCGACAGACACATCACACATATGACGACTTTGTGGTCAAAACATTCATAGGAAAGATTATGGTCTACGTGGACTTGACATTTTGTCAATTGATTAATTGCTTTAAATGAGTCTACATCCTCCGGCATTTCACCTTCTGTCAAAAGCGTGTGGTTTCGTGTTATCTTGTTTTTCCTGTGGTCACTGCTACACTTATCACATAAATACTCCGTACATGTAACACAGAACCCAGTTGCTTTCTCTAGAGTTTGGTCAAATTTACACGCATCGCAGTTTATCACAATACTAGAAATATCTGTTTTCTGCAGTTTGTCCTGAGTACTCTTGTTGAACAAAGGTGGGTTTCCCCCTGACGCCATACTGATGAATTACACTTTCCCGTTGCTATTAACTGTATAACACAATATATAGACTCTATCACTCTTTCAAGGAGTGTGGAATTTTAACTTTTTTTAATTAAGTATCAGTACACGTATTATCAGTTTTTGTTTAATGTTAGTTTGTATATATTCATTCCTCTTATCAGGATGAACTTCTAGCTTGCACTGTGCAGATATGGAGAGTGATAATAAGTTCCGTGTGCTCGCTGAGTGTTTTCCGATATGAAGGCCTGTAAACGTGTGCACAGCTTAACGAGCAATACCGCTGCACAGAGTTTGTGGTATTTTTAGATTTGTATGCATACCACAAAAAACTGTTTACATGTTTGACAACAAGGTCGATAACGGTTTGAAACAGATCGTAAATGAGTGAACTACTTAACTCCCATGTAGTGGTATGACTATGGTATGAAGCTAAATGTTTGGCTTTAAACATAAGACATATTAAAGTCTCAACATCATTTACGGAATGTGGATTTGATTTGTAATTATTTATGGAAAACACCATAAAAAGTATTTATTGTGTGTATTGACGTTTCTAAGTGAATAAACGAAACAAATGGTTACTTTTCTTTCTCACTTCGACATTTTATGACTGTTTTTTGAATGTGCAAAACATTTATGAACACTAGATTGCAGCACATCATTACAAAACATTTATAACTGTATTGTTGATTTGCTGACAATGTCTTTGGAAAACAAACAATGGAATAAACGTCTTTAAAATGGATCTTAGGTTTGATATATACTGTATGTCACAATATAACATTCATAAATACCTTAACATAATAATAACACATACGTATTAATATATGAAACATTGACATCTTAACAATTTGCATGGTTTAAATGTATCCACTTGCATTTATTGGGAAATGCTTATAAATGATCCCCTACTTACTTTATTACGTTTTTTATTATTTATTTTTACTATATTAAAATCTTCATTTACAAAACGCAATTTAAAAATACGAAGGACTTAGCACTCACCAGTCACTTGCTTGCTTCGGGTATATACTTATTAGACAATTATACTTTTATACATTATCTCCTATTTAAATCAGAATAAAAACACAACAACAAGGCTCTATCATTTTACCAATAGTGTGTTTACACGACTCAATCGTGTGTGAAGTGAGTAATTAGACTTGAAATATTATTCGTTTAACCTTAATATGCCGATTTAACGTTCAATCCTATGACAGTTTTCCAATAATTTTAAGTGTTTTTAAAAGCCCGCATATTCCAGTAAACATTATTGTTATTATTATTAAGAAGTCCCGCCGGTCACTGAGTCGTTCACATGAGACTCTGTGACCTAGATATCAGGCAAAAAACGTACAGTGTTGGTAGAAGGTCATCTAATAAAATATAATTCTGCGAAGTTTTATCAACTGTAGCCAAGCGTTGTAGGAAATGAAGTTGTTTGAGACACTCCTACAATGTAAATACAACATAACTAATATACTCTTTTATATGCGGCTTTCACATCTGAATATACGTATGCTATGTTAAAAATGTACCCCAGTTAGCGATTGTTATTGTGAAGTTAAACATAATTTTATCGCCAATACGTTTTATTTGATACATCGTCATAATTATAGACATGTGTTAGTTTCTTTGAACTGAAAATAAAACATTACACAATGATTTGCTTCAATTTTGAAACTTGTCTGAGTTCATTTCTTTACAGAACTTCTTCATATGACATTTGTTTTGCCTCTGTCGGTAGAGAAAATAGTAGGGTAAAGGTGTTCGAACCTCAACGGGGCAGCAACGAAAGCGGCGTTTTTCTCCTTTGTTTAATGAATGATTATATTCATTAATTTGTGTCCGGGTTATTTGAGTAACATCTATTCTATTTATACATCACAGTCGATCGTTTGAAAAAAGGTTTGTGAATGGGGTATCCCTGGAAACCTGGATTGCCCGTCTATAGATGATCTACATGTACTTAGGGTTAAAAACAACGTCAAATCATCCAAACGATAAACCAAATACCTTTTTTCGTTTTCTTTAGTTTCGTTTGTGTTTGGATGGACGCCACAAACAATTAAAGTACTCGTATATCATATAGGTAAGCTCAACTAAAATCAACAATGCTATTAGTATTATCATCTTATAAGACAGACAAAACGCCTTTTTTCAATATATTTTCTGAAGTTTAATACATGTATGTACATTAATTCTATCACCATGACAAAGTCCATCCACTTGAATAAAAAATACATGGTTCAGGTGTGTTTATTTATATATTATAAAACCACATGCAATATATGTCTTAGTGAAAATGGATATAAGCAGTACTAAAGACAGTCATTTTATGTCTTTAAAGAAACAACACATGATATAAGGTATGCGCATCGCAAGGTTTTTATGTTTAAACACATAACATTTTAAGCAGCGTATTATTTATAGTAACGCTGAATTACACGTGAGTCCCGAATTGTCATTTAAACAGATACCATACATGTTTCATGAATGTAATATCTACTGTTGATAAGTATCGGTATTCATTTTGGTCGATATGTAATGTTTTTCTCCATAGTCTGTCATGATGTCCTTCCAAACGAGTCATTTATGAAGCCACATTCCTTGCAAACTCGTTGCACGTTATTTGTTTTTAATTAAACTATGTCATTGAGTATGAATGTACATAATCATCAAATTTGCAGGCGACGAGAAGTCTGCCTTTCTGTTCGTCCACACAAACAGAAATGGGTGTCAGAACATAATTGATAATGACACGATTTGTGCTACAGTTTTGAGACGACACTTGGTGGACGTTGTTGGAATCCACTCCACAGGTGTACACATTTCCTTCAGAATCTGTGGCAAGTCCTCTTGCATTTTTCAATTTGTCTGCACTCTGTGGTGTATAACACCAGAGTCTTTTGGAAAGCCTTTCTTTATGCCAGTCTATTAAGTAGCACGATACGCGATCATTCTCTGCTAAGATAATTTCTTTGGAGTGCAACCTTTGGATTGCTTTTGCATATTGTATAGTTGGACTTTTATCTTCTAACTTGTTGCATGCAATTTGAGCTTGAATCAAATTTCGGTTATTACGTATTTCTATACTTACATCACCATATTTAATAACATCAAATTCAGCGTTACTAAAAAGAATAAGTAAATCTGAACCAATTTCAGAAACACTTATAGGTTGAAATCGTGTTGCGTATGACCCCGCGGACGGCGATAATGTTTTGTCCTCTATTGTATTCCAGAATATCCTCTTTGTATTATAGCAACAAAAGTAAATGACATCCTTTATGATACATATGTCAGTTGGTTTGTCGTGTAGCTTGATTTCGTCGAGACAAACGAAATTACTTGAAAAGAGTTTAATCTTTGAGTTGGTTCTGTCGGCCAAAACGATATTCCCACTTGGTAACAGTTTCATTACAGAGGCGGAACATCTATGCTTATCAGTTTTGGTTCTTATCTGGTACTTCATTGTTGACTTCCCAACTAATCGGTTCTGAAGCTTTGGTTTGGACTGTGGAAATGCCAATGGCAATGTTGACTGAGGACTGTTATTAGCGCATGCTGAATCAGGCTTTGGCGTGCTGACATTTGTGTTATCAAGACTTGTGGTGTCAGTGTTTGTCGAAGCTGATTGCAATGACTTGCTGACATAATTTTTGTCAGACTTTCGTTGAGTTTTGGGCTCATTTGTTAACTCCTTGGATGACTCTGATTGACACACATCTTCTAGCGTATCTGCAGTCTCATTTTCACTGTCGTTGAATGTAGCACTATCGTCATCATTCGACAAAGCATCGCTTCCACATGCTTCTGCACACTCTTCAGACGAAATCAATTGAACATCCCCTATGTTTTTTCTCTCAAGAAGTGAGGACTCTTTCTTCAATGACAAAGTGACCAGGTTTGTTTTGGAATTACCATTAGATATTTCTTGAGTGATTTGCTCATTCAAACCTTTTACATATCTAGTAACCATAGTAACTTGATGCCTTGTACCATATGCATTGGCTGTTTTTAACAAAGAATTTCCTTCTTCAATTTTGGATTGTATCTTCCTATAATCACCTTGCGCTTCAATATTTGTTGCTGTCTCTGTGTTGACTTTGTATTTTAACTCAGATAATAACTCGTCTATAAGTACATCGATGTTTTGCTTGAGCTGTGTACCGAATGCCTTGATTTCATTTTCAACACGTCTTTCGTCGTTAAGAAAGTGTTCCACATTTCTTTGTTTTTGAGATATTAAATCATTTAATTTGTCTTGATTTTCCATTAAGGTTTTGTAATGTGTATCATCACATTCAGTACACGTTGACAAATCGATTACATCGTCACATTTCCGATGTGTCTCAGACAGACAAACAACACATATAACGGCGTTGTGGTCGATACACTCATAGGCAAACTCATGGTCTTCGTGAACTGCACATTTCGACAACTTGTTTATAGTTTGAAATGCGTCTACATTATCAGGCATTTCATCTTGTTTTAAAAGC
>Ga0224511_10004712_pt1 | contig 10427 bp, 7 predicted proteins | sample SF_May12_sed_USG_2_FD_169988 | JGI IMG/M metagenome (GOLD analysis project Ga0224511, IMG submission 169988) | Sediment microbial communities from San Francisco Bay, California, United States - SF_May12_sed_USGS_8_1 | ecosystem: Environmental > Aquatic > Marine > Sediment | place: USA... | reverse complement strand
CATTTTATTGGTCGAACGTGACTTACATAACGGTTAATCTTTGTTTGTACCTCTCGCTAAGCTGGGTTTTTCCATCAATAACCAGTTACGGATTAAGTCTATTCGAAATAGGTCACTATTACTTTGTATTAGTATAACTTACTATAAATTACAAATTCCATTGTATGTAGAAAAAGAAACACAATTATGTTTTTTTTTACAATGATTTAGAATGTAAAGGGCGCAGTTTTGGCCAGAATTGTAGTGAAACATGTTATTGTGCCGGTGACGCCAACTGTCACCATATCAACGGCTCCTGTCCAGGAGCATGTAAAGAAGGATGGCACGGAAATGCATGCAGTTTAGGTACAGTATATTAAATGTTGCAGTTTGAAGCATAGATGGTCAAGTGTTACTGAATATGTGGGAACATTGTAACGTTTAGTTGTTTAAATTCAATTATACACAATTATGCCAAGAAATGATATTCTTCGTTTTGTAACCCATTGTAAATGTTATGAAATAAAATATTTAAATGGGTTTTCTTATTGACCTAATGTACTTGCAATGTATTTTCATTGTTTTGCATTAAATTTCTATATTATGACGTTTTTAGGTTACTCTGTTGTTGATATATGAACATCATGGCTATTTGCTTTAGAACATTAGGTTTTTCTCCACCCCCTTTAAACAAATGTAATTATTGTTAAAATGTAGAAGATAAATAAATAAAAAAAATTCATTGTTTTCTGTTTATGTTCATACTGACATTGTCGGTAAAAGCCATGACGAAGGTTGACACTCCCACTAACGCTGGACCTATTATCGGTGGTGTTGTTGCTGTTATCGTTGTTGTAGCAGTAGTTTTGATCGTTCTCTTCATCTTTAGACGTAGATTTAGGTAATTGAACCATTAAACGTTTGTACTTGATTCATTGCAAAATTACCTGAGTGAAGTATGTAATCCCTAAAGTAATATGAAACTATGAAAGGGAAAGCCCTCAGAAAACGTAGCCTGTATGTGAAACAACAGCCTCGGTTTTATTAAAGCTGTTCATCAAGGGTAATGAAAGATGCCACTCCACCGACGCCCCCCTAGCGCATGTGCGGAACTCCATTTTCAAATGTACACAACATACAACCAATGATCCCTGAGGACAAGAAAAATATAACTACACAATGATGTAGTACGGGGCGACATTTTACAGCCGCCACAATTAAAGACTATTATATTTTGATTTATTTTCCTTGCGTTAAATAAAAATTAAAATATTAAGAAGGTTTACTGAATGAGTAATAATTGTTTTAATTTAAAAGTTACAACATTTACAAACGGTCACAATCATTTTGATAAGTTTTGTAGTTTATATAACAATAATTCTCAGTAGGCAATATGATTAGCTTTCAACATCGTGAAAAGTAATAGCTAAGAATTTCTTTGAGGCTTATAAATGGAGTTCTGCTCATGCGCTAGGGGGCGTCAGTGATGTGGCATCATTCATTACCACTGATGAACAGCTTCAATAAAACCTAGGCTGCTGTTTTCTCGTGCAGGCTATGCTTCCTGAGGGCTTTCCCTTTCATTAGTTTATTATAAGTCATTTCTGATTTTAAAACAACTTTAAAAAAAAGATAAATAAACATATACCATTGGTTTTTAGGTCCGACGACAAAAATAAGTATGCTTCATCGCAACAGGCCACAGAAATGACAGGTGTCAGGACTCCGTCGAAGCCAGAGGCTGAAGGTGCCTTAAACAAACTTCTTCGAAAAATAACAAATATTAAATAATACCTTGCAAACCCTAGTTGTCGTTATATTTATTTATAAAATACTTTACTGCTATAAAGGATGAGGTGAATTGCATCAATAAATGAATTTTGATTTCAATGGTCACTCAAAATATTTTTGTGGTTTCAGATGTAAATTCGTCCCACGACTATTACAGTTTTGGAAACAGCACATCCAAAGGAATCCACGTGAATGAGCTACGGGATAACATAATATACAAGAAGAAACAGAACAACAAAATATTTGATGCTGAATTCAATGTACACTTACGCTTTCATTTATTTGCTTGCTCACATTATAGTGTGCCGATTTCTGGGGGGGGGAAAACAAAATTGTAATAAATATTTGTGTAAAGCCAACTCTTGGATATAGTGTTGCAAGACGGTTTTATGCTATCTCTGAATAGACATATTAATTGTTTTCAATTCATGTTTTAGTCACTTGAGCAAGGCCTAGTACATAAACACGAGATTGGGGCTTTGGAAGAAAACAAGAAGAAACACAGATACAGGGAAATGTTTGCTTGTAAAACACGTTTTATCTAATTTCTGCATTGCATTTGTTGTCGGAATCCAATTTATGTTGTTGCGGAAATGTGTTTGCTATGCTTTTGTATATCTTTAAATTAACTTACAAAACTGCTCTCATAATATTGGGATATTCCAGATGACCACTCGCGAGTTCGTTTGATGAAAGAGAATCCAAATGATTCGGATTACATTAACGCAAGTTTTATTAATGTAGGTATATCAAAGTAAGCAAGTACATTGTTATAGTAAATTGGCGATTAATGGTTAAAACTACAAAAACTACTTTAAGTTTCTCTCGTACTTCAAGCTTTAACTATGATTTAGTTTTTATATGAAAATAATGAACATTAGCACATAAGACCTTAACAGCAATACTTCTTGGTTTTAGGGTTACAACAAAGACAAGAAATTTATTGCTTCACAAGGTATGACAGAGCAGTATTTCACTTCGCTTAATCTTTATAAAATTAAGGAAAAATAATAGTTCTACGAGTCTGCGAGTAGAAATATTTAAACAAAAACAATTGTTTTATGTCTTTTTAATTCAACTTATTAAACAAGTAGTAAAGCCCGCTTATAACGAACCCGCTTATAAGAAACTTCCGGTTATAAGGAATTAAATTTTATTTCCAACCTTTACCACGGAGCTAGTTCATTATACGTTTAAAAGAAACTCCGGTTATAAGGAACACATTTTCATGGTCCCGATGAGTGCCTTATAAGCAGATGTACTGTATTTTTAATTATAGTGTGGTTCTTTTGTTTTGTTTTTTTACGAAGTTGTATTATAACAGGTTTCAACACGCCTTTCGCCATATGACCAGTACGTCATGTTTGCCTACACGGGTCTGTGGCATACCGTACCCGTGTTACAACCTATAATTAAATCATAGTCCGTCTTTATTGCATTAAAACGTTCATGTTGTTGTTCGTGTAAATGAATGCATTTATTATCAGGCCCCACAGAACATATGGTCAACGACTTTTGGTTGATGGTGTGGCAACAAAATGTCGAAAAAATTGTTATGCTGACAAACCCCATCGAAACCGGTCAGGTAAGGCCAATCAAAACAATTTAAATATTCTGAATGATCACAGATAAAACACCAAATACCAGGTGATACTTCAACAATTTATAATCTAACAATTAGCTTAATCACACAGTAGAGCGATGAAATCGGAATCCAAGGCTCAGCGGTTCGATACCTATAGCTTATGAAAATTTGAAAATAACCCCATATATTTTATTGAATTTATCCATAAAGTTATGGGTGTTCCTACACCATAGAGTTACGCACTAATGCGCAAAAGAGCAACGGACTTGCAATTTGAGAATCATGGGATTAGGACGAGAACGGCAGATTTTCTTTGAGATAATTGATACTAGTCAAAGTGCTGAGCCTGGTTCAGTTGCGCTACAAAGCTGACTCTTGTTAAAGCAATCATTTAGTACTCATTTACGTGCGGAGTAAAGGGGCGAGTAGTGTTGAGCCTAGTGATGATGGTTAGTGGACTGACCGAGGCGATCTAACCAGTTTGATGTTGAAACGGCGTCACAACAAACAAACAAGCATATAAAATCAAACAAAAACGTATATAATCATTGTTTAAAACTTGTTTTCTGCGATATATATGGCTCGTTCGATTTTAACCAAATGAACACTTCTAACGTTTACACCACATTACGATTATTATATTAAATAGTGTTTATATTTTAACCTACATGTTATTTGCTTCAGATAAAGTGTATTCAGTACTGGCCGAAGGAGAAACAAACCAGCCAGTATGGAGACATAGAAATTCGTGTGGCTAGCGTCCGGAAGATGGCAGAGATCGACATTCGGACTCTTGTTGTGAAGAAGGTTTTGATAATAATTCTAAATTGAATAAAGTATGCATATATAATAATTCTTAGCACTGCATCAAACAAAACGAATGCAGTCATTAACCTAGATAAATGTTTCGTTAAGACATATTACAATTATTCTAAGAAAGCGCTAAGGAAGCATAGTTTGCATAGGAAAAATAGCAGCCTCGGTTTTATTGAAGCTCAGTAAATGTATCACTATGTTAACAAGGTAGGAGAAGACCAATGCCGCCAAATACAGCAATACCATTTCAACGCCTGGCCTGATAAGGACGTTCCCCACAGTTCGTGGAGTCTTGTCAACTTCTGGTGCACCGTCGACACGAATAGCTCTCAGAGCAATGCACCAATCCTTGTCCATTGCAGGTACAGTGGGTTTTTAAACAAACAGATAACAATTTGACAAAAACAACAACGGGTTTCTAATTTTGCGATATGATAACTTAACAAATGCAAAAAGCCGATCGACGGTTCAAACATATGTGGAAACACGTTGAACCAATCCAATTATATTTGTCCATTTAATATTATTTTGAAACGCGTTACTGTACTGTAAATATGGCTTTTTCAGTGCTGGTGTAGGAAGAACAGGCACGTTTATCGCCCTTGACATTCTCGTCGAACAAGCAAACGCCGAGAAACAAGTACAACCCCTAAATATTGTAGAAGCACTCAGAAACCAAAGAATGAACATGGTTCAAACGAAGGTATGGTTACCTGTTTAGACAATACAAAAGTTAATTTTTGAGAAACTAGAATTGCAATCAACAATTGGTTAAATGTAAATTACATGTATATTTGTTAGTGAACGATGAACTTTGCCATCATAATTTTTTCTAGATTAGCAAGATGCAATTTATGGATTCAAGTTTGAGTATATTCAAATTTGCCGAAACCAAAATGCTAATTTGTTTCAAGGCCCAGTATGTTTACCTTCACGAAGCGCTGGCTGACGCGTTGTTAATGATGATACAACACGTGCAAACCGACCAGTTTCCGTCTGTGGTTCGACATATGTTAGGCAAAGACAAGACGTCAGCTAAAACAAGAGTGGAGGAACAGTTTCAGGTAAATATTAAAAGTCAAACAATATATTTTATTTTATATTTTGAAAATAACATGTTAACGAGTTTATGTAGACAGGCAAGCACTCTGATGTCTATCGGTAGGACTAGCTTCCTATGTCTGCAATGGATTAAGCGTTACAAATATGGAACGGAATAAAACACGAACTGCCAGTTATTAATAATAACGGAGACAGTTCGCCAGCAAGATGCGCTCAACGATATGTGAAATCCAGAGTGGGTTGCTCTTTTTATCTAAATTATATATGCAGCATATTTAATAAACTCCTCAGATACCTTTCGACATAGTTAAAAAATGAGGTTTTGGATCCGACAGTGCGTAAGCATTAAAATAAATGCATGTTTCTTGTAGCTGCTTAACGAAAGTGCTTTAATAGACGTTTCATCGGACACAGACGATGGACCCGAATACGGGAATATGGAAACAATCTTCTCTGAGAGTAAGATACTTATTGTGTACATGTTTATTGAGAAGAAGATAATTTTGTGTAAATTTATTGATCAGATACTTTTTTTACTGTTTAAAAGGATACCACAACACGAAAGTCCTGTCTTAATAACATTTCATGCGTGTTAAATATAATTAGTGCTATTCAATTAAAGACTTTTACTATAAACTTGTTTAATCTGTTCTGTTTTGGCCTCATTAATAATGACGTGTTGAAATGACATATGATAAAATGCAATGTAGTTTTCCAAATAATAGTAGCCAAGCTAATATTATTCATTATCAGTGTACCGCCCGAAGCTTGCGAAGGTAGGATCCGGTTTTACCGAAGAGTTCGGAGTTCTTCTGTTACCGGTAGGCATAACGTCTGACGTAGTCGTCTTTTCTGGGAAATACAGAATGGCGTATAAACATTCTATATCCCGGCAAACAATGATTACAAGGGGTTATAATTATAGGAGTCACTCTGTCGATCGATAGATTGGTCAGTTGGCTGTAGATTTGTCCGCATAAAATGATACACGTCTGTAAGCAAACTGCACTCAATTTCTTCATATCCCATGCAATTGAAATGATACTTGAGCGCAATGACAGTTATGTAGTTTACATAAAGTGGAGATGCTTAAGACAAACTTACCACGTCTAGTGGTTTACGCAACAAAAATTTATGCCCACCTGAACGTAGTCTTATGTAGTAGATCTATGTCGTTATATTCTTTTCAACTATTATACAAATATGTTTCACATTTCTTATACGCTAAGAAAATAATGAATTCCACAGAGCAATTATGGTGTACATTCTAAATTTCAACTTGATGACTTAAGAGTGGCAAAGCAGCAAAGGGGTACTAGTCACAATCTCTGGCACAACTCTAGATCCTTCTTGAAATTAAATATTTAGCTTACAGTTACTTTTCTACTTATCTTGTTATACTTTTGTGTAACATAGTTTATTAAAGATATTAAACGTTAATTAAAAATCATTATATCGTAACAAATATTAAGAGATAAAAATGTATGTACTAACGCTGTATTTTCCTTAGAACTATGCTGGAAAAAATACGTTCGTGTTGAGCAAGTCTCCATCAAAGGCAAACAGGGAGGATTTCTGGTCTCTGATCGAGGAGCAGCACGTGACCAGTGTTGTTATGGTGACGTCACCACAAAGTCTGTCACATCAGGTAGTATGTGTTTTAAAAAACAAAGCTTCATTGTATTTTCTTTATGAATAGTACATCTTTTTAATGGATCCACTATAAATTATAACCCCACCAAGTGTGTATTTTACTAAAGGCAAGACTTACTTGCTTTGGAACACATTATAGAGAGTCTTATATGGTTATATTTTTTGTTTTTGTTTTGTTTGTTTGTTTGTTGTTTTTGTCAAACTTTCAATATTTGGGAAATCAGAGTAAACGTGATATGCTCATAAGGATTATTACATCTTTGTATAGTCTATGTGTAGAATAATAAAATGTTTGTTCTGTTTACATTTTTTCAATGTATATGTTCTATATAGACATGTTCACTATTCTGCCATAATATAAATGTATGTAAATATGTCTCATGGGTCTACGACATGCTGGATGTTATACAAATAAACTTGAACTTAAACATAAACATACGATAAGATTGGGTATACATGTATGAATTACGATCAAAAACCACTAAACATAAACACAATTTTCATGTGTGATTGAGTGTAGTACAATTTAAAAGTGCTTATTTGTAATTAGAACAATAAATTTAATTTAAAAAAAACATGTAATATTTCAGGACTGTCAATACCTCGGATGTGGTCAAAGCGCCCAAATCGGAAGATACGCAATTAACTTGATCCAAGAGAAGAAAAGTAAGGCGCACGTGGAACGGAGTTTCTCTTTTAGGGATGTAAACAATGAGGTCAGTATAGAGTCTTCATCTACTGTTGCACAAACCAGGGACATAGTATGCGTTAATTCTGATTTGTTAAGAAACATTAACATTGTCACGTTGTTAATGGCTTAGGACACCAAAATCAAACTCTTCTTAATTATATTAATACTTAGTACCGTTTCTTGTTCAAGGACGAAGACTATTTGACGACCGTCAGGCAATTTACGTTTAATCTCTGGAAGGATGATCGGGACATTCCAGAAAACGTCGAGGCCCTACGGACGATGCTCGACAATGTGACTAAGTGGCAACCGAGCCTCAGTGACAGTCGGCCAATCCTCATTCATTGCGAGTAAGATCTCAATGCATATGCTCATTCACGTATGTTTTAATGAACCTAGTATGCTTCTTGGTAAAGGATAACATAAAAAACCAGTTGAGCTAATTTACTTTCACGCAAAACAACGTGTCTGTGATCAAATGTTATAAACATTAGTTATGTATGTTAGTTATATTGGCTTAAAATTGTTCTCCCGCCCTATTTCTAATTTTCGATTTGACGTTTATTTCTTTAGTGTTATCAATACTTATATTGCAAATAAAATTTAAGCACCGGGTCTGAACGTAGCGGAATGGTGGCGGTGCTTCTGAACGAGATGTACCGGATACGGAACATGGACCAAATCAACGTGGCCGAGACCGTGAAGTCCATGAAGAAACGCGCCATTGACATTATTAAAAGCGCGGTAGGATTTGGGATGATAAAATATTGCGTGTAATGCTTTTGGAAAAAATGTTTTAAATACACGTCTAGTTGTTTTCCGTATTTTGTACTGCTCTATGTACTGTGCTATGTGTTTTGTTTTTTTGCACGGCCATTTTTTCACTGTGCCTTTAATTTTGAAACAGATGTTGAACTCTTTTATCTCAATTATACTTCAATTTTACAACAAATAGTTTCTTTCGTGTGTTTTCTCATTGTAGGATCAGCTTCGTTGTTGTTATGAGACATTGCTGGAACATCTGAAGGCCAATACAGTCTACGAAAATTTGTAGACGACAATACATAGACCTGCTGCTTAATTCACAAAACGGAACATTACCAGATTGTTATTACATTGTGTATATTCGAGAACATTATTCTATTATTGTATGTTGTTTAATTTGTTGCCTACTGTTCTGTTGTAAATTTTATTATCTTACAGTATTTGGAATGTTTTTATATCCTGTACTTTATTAACATAAACCGAAGTGTTGTTTACTATCCTAATTGTAATGAACTTTGATATCATTGTTAACAAGATATGTGTGTTTAACATGCTGTTTGTTTGTTTGCCGTTAAACACTTGTATTTCCCTTGTACGTAGTTTGTTATGTTTAGCTGTAATGTTTGGTTGTTTAAGTTCTTGTTTTCAGTTATTTAATTTTATTTTGTCAAACATATGCCTTTTGATTACTTGGTTGATTATTTGTAGTTTGATTCCTTGTTAGTTTGTGTTAGTCTTCGTTTCAATGTTTGTCATTTTAAAAGGTTTTAAACATTATTTGTCATGTCTGATAAAAGAGACTATAAATACGACTGTTTCACAATCAAGGGTCGTGGGTCCCCCTCGCACTGGGCACAGACATTCAAGCCTGAATCAAGTAGTGCAGTAGTCATCTGGTGTACATGTTTAGAGCGAGTACGTATATTGACCTACATTGTATACAAATGTAATTTAATCAGTGTATATAATGACATGCCGGCAAATACAAACAAACAGAAACACAGGTAAACTTGCTCTTTTGTTTACATATGAGTAGGTGTTAAAGGGTTATGCGGGAGTTTTCCAATTTCTTAAATTAAGACTTTGACAATACATTGTATACCAACAGCGTATGTCTTAACTGAGTGAAATAAATAAATAAATAAAAATATTAGGTCATCGGTTTTGTTTTGATTTTATCGTAGAAAATATATTTTGTTATTTTGCTTGCATATCGTATTAAACTAAATTTACATAAAAATAAGAAAAACTCAACATATAATTGTCATGTCTATATGTTTGCATACACTTATATGTGTTTTTAAACAATGCAAAAAAATCAGTAATTTGATAAATTTTGGTGCATTTTTTATCTTTCTATATCAACAGCTGGAGTCAGGGAAGCGCCTTTTTTACAACTTTTTGACACATTTTTGAAAATAAAAGATTTGGAATTAAGATTTAAGCGAAACTTTTCAAATTGTAAAGTTATATGTTGTTATCATATAACGTAACAAATATTTGTCGGTCATCGCACTTTTAACAGAGAAATAAAATTCACCCGTTAAGGCAGATGTAATAAATACTATGTAGATGAAGCTTACTGATTGCCTCATAAAACAAACAGTATTTTCAAATTGTAGAAAATAATTGTTCTTCATTAATGTTCGTCTCCTGACCCGGGATCAAAAGGTACCAAATGCTAAAACTCTTGTAAACAGGATGTGCTTAATATGAGATAAAGACATAACTACTGTAATGATTTCATTTGAATTATTACTTTATATTCGTATATTGTAATATTTGCGATTAATTGTCTGCATGTGTACAAACTCACACTTACTGATGATGCACTAGCAGTTTCAGGGAGAAAGGGCGCACCCGGCGCCGCCCCCACAACCGCGGACCTATGATTGTTTATGCCCGAAACACAAAAATTCTTCAATTTTTTCGCTCGCTTCGCTGGCGATTTTGGGTTTCATCAACTTTTAATACAACAAATCTGGCAAAACATACTCAGATACATTATCTTATACTGTATTTAGGGCGGTAATTATAATTGTTATCATTAACTGCAAACATTAACTGCTGCGACATCTACTCCCC
>Ga0224511_10004711_pt1 | contig 10427 bp, 3 predicted proteins | sample SF_May12_sed_USG_2_FD_169988 | JGI IMG/M metagenome (GOLD analysis project Ga0224511, IMG submission 169988) | Sediment microbial communities from San Francisco Bay, California, United States - SF_May12_sed_USGS_8_1 | ecosystem: Environmental > Aquatic > Marine > Sediment | place: USA... | reverse complement strand
CAAACGTGTTGGTCCATGTTAGGTGTGTTGTTTTTATCAGAAAGGTAAAACATTCGTGCATGTCCCGAATTATACAAGACCACAATCACTTTCATTGATTGTTGAAGCTTATTTCAAATATGATGTGGCATACATGCAACTATATTTAACTTGTGTATTATAAACGATAAGATGTCTATGCATCTGTTCTTGTCTATGTAGATTATATCTGAACGAATATTCCATGTTTAGGATTTCACATCATTTTTTCTTCAAACAAGTACCGTCATTCACATTGCATTTGTGTTATGTTATCGCGAATTTAATATTGTGTAAGGTCATTACATTTAGACGAAATCGTGATATTCTTTAATCGGGTTACACACGTGTTCATTGTACATGACATTCAAGTTAAAGCTGAATAGGTTTTTATATCATTAATCTGAGAAAAAAGGAACGTCCTAACGAACCATAGCTTGCATGTAATAAATAGCAACCTCGGTTTATTGAAGCTGTTCATTAGTAGTAATAAAAATGTCATTGACGCCCCTAGCGCATGTGCGGAACTGTATTTTTTAAATGTGAACAACATCCCCGAGGACACACTGCAATTTTGAACTGCCTTTCAAAGTCATGTAACCATAATACATACAATGCATGTTTACATAACCATACGTATTTAGAGAAGCATACACCTCGTTTTCGGCCGCAGTTGATCCGATTCTGTACAGCACCCGATAATTAGTTTGATGATCATCCAGTCTGCGAATCAGCCTATAAGCCCGAAGCCCGAGTCGAGTAAACGGCCGGTTGGTCGATTAGAATTGTTTATAAAAATAGCCCGACCGGTCGATTTAAATTTTGGAATAAAATTCTTAACAAAGAAACAAGTTAAAACAAATACTGATTGTGAAGTTATTTGTTCGTTAAAAACAAAACCAAAATAAAAATTAGTGCAAGTCAAAGCATTTCTACGAATTGTACGAACTATGACCACAACCAATTTTGGGGCTATTTGAATTTCAGTCGGGCTATAGAAAATTATATTTGAATAGCCCGAAGGCCTATAGTCGAAAACTAATTAACGCGCAGACTGAAGTTTGATGATCTGTAATACGAGCCCGACCTGGAGCAGCAAACGTTATACTAGAAAAGCGCTTAATCTGGATCCGTCGTCTTGTCTTACGAAGTATAGAACTATTACTGGTGTGCCTATGAACTTGGATCAGTATTCAAACCAACACGGCAAAACTAAATCACTGTTAGAAAACAGCGACAGATCAAAACCACTTGCGAAAAAATATCACATTTATATCGAGAAGGTGATACACATTCAGTGTAAAACACATTTGTCGGCGCGGTTCTAGACATTGTACCGATACTGTAATATTTTACATCTGGGGAGAATAATGCGAAAATAAACTAGTTTCCTAATACAATAACGAAGATCATTTAAGATGACTTATTTTGTATTAATAGACTATCTTTATGTTTTGGATTGATGTTCGTCTGGTTTGAAAATGTTCAATTTGCATTTCTTAAAACCCTCAGAAAACTGTTTGAATACGATACAATAACAGAATTACGTTTGAAAAAATCTGTAACGAAATACATTGAAAATAAATACGACGTGTTTTGATCAATGTAGGAATTTAAAGGTCGTAAAATAGTGTGGTGTTTTGTCATGAGCTAGAGACATTTGTGTAAACACGCAGTAATTTGTTTTCCGTACTTCCGTAGCAATGGACCGTTCCGCAACTGTCAATCATGATTATTTATAACAGTACATGGTCAATTTTAATCCAAATATATTAGGATTATATTGTCAGGTGACAATTTGACCTAGAAAACACAAAAGAAAGACCCCTTCACAAGCCTTCACAAGATCAAAACAAATCTACCGCATTTGGCGGAGTTTGACATTTTGCGGAACGGTGCATTCGCTTATCGTTTATTACTGTCTAAAACTGTGTTTCCGCCCGGCGCCTTAGAGTTGCCGGTTATTAAACTCACTGTTTGACATGTTTTTAAAGCGTCCTACTTTATTTAGTTTTTGTTTTACAAGTGTTTTACAAGTGTTACAAAAAAGATTTACGCTTGTATATTCCTCAGGGATAATGAAGTGTATGCTGTTTACATGGGAAAAATAGAGTTCCGCTCATGCGCTAGGGGGCGTCACTGGAGTGACATATTTCATTTCCACAGATGAAATGCTTCAATAAAACCGAGGCTGCTATTTTGCCATACATGATTTGCTTCTTTAGGGCTTTCCCTTTCATCTGTTCCCATACATTTATTTGACGTATCATTCTACAAACATGCTTTAGGAAACAGAATGCAATGATACGCGAAGTCAGAGATACATACCTTTACAGACGTGTTGTAACATGAGTTAAATTGTCAAAACCCATGAACGTACATATATGTCAACTGATATAGTGTGCCGTTAAACAGGCATGTGTATGTGTGTGAAGTTGTAAAATAGCTGCAAATGTAACATTTTGAAAGCAAACTAGGCAAAATGAAACAATGAATTAGGAGACACTCATTCAATGTTCTTGAAACTGTCATCTGGTTAGACCCAGACACGACCTAATTTAAAAGTGTTTCTCTGAACTTGAAACTTCCTTGTCGTTTAATGCAGACGTTTTAAACACTCAACTTCTTTACGAAAACATTAGGGAGAATTCGATCATTATTCTTGAAGACAGAACAAATCTTGAACAAGGAAATGTTGATACAGAAAACTTGAAATACACTTAGCTTTTGTGTATATGGTCAATAATGGATAGTCGAGGGTTCGTCAAAACATATTATAAGAATAACCTCAAGTCGCACCCTTGATGTGTTTTTCTGTTATAAGTGTGCATTAAGTCTTGTCACATACGTGTTGCTTTCTATTTGTGTTGTTTTTAACAGAAAGGTTAAACACGCAGCGAGATAAACAAGAGTGTACTTGCTATGATCTGGAGGACTCATCACAGTGTCGTCAACTCTTAAACATGTTAAATACCCGTGTCTTTGTCAACGGAAACCGTTTCAAGATAAATATTCCTTTCCCACGCTCGCGATATGACCCATTACATGTTATGTATCCAGGAAATCGTCTTAAAAGTACATACATTGATATTCATCGCAATAATATTCACTTATACTGCAAATAAGGCAGTACAAGTTGATCGTTGTCGTGTAACGTTTTGTAAAAAAATAAACTCATAATTTTAATTCATACGTAATATTAATGCGTTTTAATGAGTTTTTTTATGTTTTCAGTAATACTTATTTAACAACAGTTTCATTTGTGTTAATTAAGTTACTTCACCTTCCTACAATTTGGTTTTTCGTTTATAAAAGCAAACTTAACACCATTTTAACACAGACAATCTGTATCAAACTAAACTGATGAAAGGATAAGCACTCAGAAAGCATAGCCTGAACGAGAAAACAGCAGCCTTGGTTTTATTGAAGCTGTTCATCAGTAGTAATAAAAAGTTAAATTCTTAAATAATCCCAATATTAACAGACGCATTATTTCTATTTTTAAACTTTGTTAAAAAGACAACTGTCATTCAATGTTTAGAAGTATTAACATCTACTTGTGTTTGTGTCTAGGACTGTTATCATTTAAACATAAACAATATACTGCTCTAAACGGTATGTTATTAAGATGACCAAAACAGTGTGCATAAATTAGGTCAAAGCTCCATTATCCAGCAAGCTCTTCAGTGATATTGTATGATTTAGCAAACATATACTCTCTGCAGTGCAATACCTTTGTTATCCTGACTATTAATAAAGAAGTTCGGAATCGATGTAACAATTGCACTGTGAGCAATTAGCTTTGTTATCCGTGTATTATATCATCAAGCATCATACCATTATGGGCAAGTGGAAATGCATGTTCGCTTGTCATCATGCATTACACGCATCGTTATCTGTTTCGAGCTGTGGAATTAAAATAGCACATACTACAGAAAACCATAAATGATAACGACACACAATTAATCTCTTCCTGTTTCGTCAACATTTCCCCCTCGGTGTTTTTCACCGCACATTTCAAATAAGCATTGCAGTACATTTGTATTTTGCAAATTAAATGCTTATGTCGTTTTTGCCAAATATTTATAGTTCTTTTTTGATAATAATTAACACTTGTGTAGGCGTATTAAAACGCTTGTATTAAGGATTGCTATTTTGACATATACATATTTTTTAGTTCTTGTCATTATTAATGGGTGCGTATTAAAATGTAATCTGTTGGGGTCTTAATTTATAGTTTATCAAATGGTGAATGCACAATTAACAAGAAGTGCATTAAATTTAACCTGATTGAATTGCCCTGCAAAAATCGAAACCATAATCTGTAGACGTTTAAGCATATGTTTTGTGTTTTAATACAATGTAAGATTGATATTTTTAGCAAAAAAAACAACACAAAAACAATATGAATGATTTGCTTTTTATATGGTATTATTTCATGCTTAACGAATAAATATAAATATTTACAGTAGAAAGTTAACCACATTAACCAGTGAAATTTATACAATTATATTTTTACGGCAGCTTAAATTGGAACTCCTTTTCATGGGAGACAAATCCTGTATTCTAAAACTTAACAGCCGAAAAAGCATGAAAGAAACGTCACTCATGAAAATATTAGTTTCCACGATCCCTCTATGAAATAAAATGCGAAATTCAACAAATAGCCTCTATATCTTAAACAACGCAATACATAGCGAGATAGGGTGTCACTAGTCTGGCAATAGTGACGGAGCGTGTTCTGAAGAAACAATCTTACAAAACAAGTGTTTGACAGCCATTCCGAGAGACGAGATGGTCTATTTAATGGAATATAGAATAGGTTGGGACCAATTGCTCCTGTAATGGATAACAAAATCGAGATAAAATACCGTCCCGGTTTATAATGGTATAGACGCTTTGCATGGCACACAGCTATTCAATATGTATCTCGAACTCGTATTGGTGAAATGGAATTGATGTCCCTGACACACCGACTTTACTGTATTAACTGTTAATGACGTATCGACAACCGGTTTGACGGACCATCTGAAATGACGTTTGGTCCAACAAATGGCGGGTAAATACTAACATCATAACGCATGACGTCATTTGAGCCAATTAGAAGATTACATTGTTTGTACTTCACTGATACGCGCACATGTAATGTTAGATGAAACGTGTTTTCCCGCATGTGTTAGGGCATCGGACATCATTGCGTTTTGTCAAATCGTTTATTACAAGCACATGGAAGCTAGCAATTAAATTTAATATTATGTTTGATATTTTGAGATATAAGTACTTATTGTTACAATTAAATATGTTGATGTTCTTGACCGAGAGTTAGAGTGTGTTGTTCTTGTAGGAGCGCCAAACGAATAAGTAATAAAATACGTATACGATAAAACCCTAAGTTGTATGCCCATTGTTTTCTCATAAATAGCCAATCACTTATATTGGTGTTGAGCTATACATCGCTTTACTGATGCATTTTGGTATAACTCACTGACTACATTTATATTTGTATAATTCGTTATCAAAAGCTAATGTGTTTTATGTTTGTCTGTTTCATGTGCTGATTCTGGTCAATAGGTAAGTTTTAAATATCATTATATCCATATTATGTAATTACTGACGGTGATTTGACTGGAATTACGGTATGTATGTCTTAGATTATGATGAAGCTGAACCTAAATGGTACACAAATTAAGTGTTGTAATAAAATTGTGGTCTTTACGTAACAATATTACCATGAAGAAATGATGTTGTATTTTTCTGGCACAATAATATAGTCTGTGGGAATCTGGAGTGTGTAGCACTTTCCATTTCTATTAATTAACTGCTAACCGAAACTGCTTTTTCTCAATTTAACCCATGCTTTCTTTAGAACTGTTTTCACATGTCCTTCTGAAAAACGTTATGAGTTACATTCCCTTAAACAATGTAATGAAACATTGTAATAAAACGCTGAATCATGCAAAATGAGACTTGAATTTCCTGCGCAATTCTAGTTTAATAGTTCTGACATGACTTGAATGACAGTTCCAAGACTAGATTTCAACTTCGTAGCCTTTTAATATTGACATGGCTGTAATACCAAAAGATAAGGCATCTTGCCAACTTGGTTCATAATACTAAATGCAATCATTGTACAACACCATATTATGATTATTCTGCCCTAGAAAACACAACACACATCGTTTGTCTTTATATACAACAATTCTTGCCATCACATAAGCAGTGAGTTGAGCTGTCATATTACAAAGAATTCAGGACAAAAGCATTCGGAGATGATCACGCCTGTCTGATTGTGTTCAGATAAGAACGAATTTGCTATTTTTCCCATGAGTCCAGACATTGACATATCGAAAGCCCGCCCCGTACGGTGTCATTTTTTGATCTCCCATTTTTTACTGACTTATCAATCCAGACTATATAAGTACCAACACTCCTTGTCTGATTTTTGGTCAGTTATACGGGTAGTTATACCCAAGAGGGGCGGGCTATCGATGGATCAATTCACTTTACGCCCTTTGTATTTTATTTAACCCGACCGAAATAACTTTTAAGCCTTTGTGTATTTAATTTCGTTGTGCGCACAGCGATGAAGGGCAATAAATAAATGTACGAACTATTGTTAAGTCATTGTTATTCCTTGCGTATTAAATTTCGTGCTTTTCGTGTGTATGGCAATACACAAATTTTAAAAGCCAACAAACACTCGTATCTTTTCAAGGATATTTGATATAATTTAGTGGTCGACGAATTCAATTTAATTCTAGAAACATGCCAATATTCTTTAAACCACAAAATTTCGTGCACTTCACATAGACTGATTTTACAATCCCTTTGTTAACTATAATTTACTTGATATAGGTTTTTGTCTAGTAAACCCTAATGCACCATCTACAGTGCACAACTGAGACATTTAACCAAGACCTCATCTTACCGTATTTAGTGAATAAAAGAAATATAATCCGGAAACCAACCCATTTCCTAATGGAATCACGTATGGCATTAAATACGGCTTATTTTGTCTTAATAAAATGTCTTTATGTATTTATATGGTGTTTGTCTGGTCGGGGAAAATGTGACTATGATGATTATAATCCTATATAAGTCGTTTTAAAAATACAAAAGAGCACCAAATGATAAACTATCTGATGTGTGTGTGTAGAAAATATGTGTTCATGCACTAGCTTTAAATATATGTAACTCTAACCTAAAATATCGGCATTACAAGAAAAACAGAAAATGTTTATTTGGCTCTCGAAATATATCATACAAACAACTGTATATTGCAATATATATGCATACCTTTGCAACTACATTAATTGATGTCAATTAAACATTGACTATTGCAGGTTTTGAAACACAGTGGTTTATAAGTATAAGTTCGTGTGAATATGTTCAAGTTAAATATGTTGTTCTACTTGTTGATATTGTTACAGTGCTAGTAATGTTTGTACTCGTTTAGGTCACATGCATTACATTTAATCTCATTTGAAACATCCGTTCTGTTTTGGTTTGTCTTTACCATAGTTTGGTCACACTTTGAAATGTGTTATTTCTTGACATGTTTCGCACTTTGTTTGCAACGTGTTTTCTTTGAGCATCTCTTTAATATAATATATATATAATTTTATGCGTGCGAACAATAATGCAAGTTGCAAATACATGTATGTTCATGTATTTCTATCTTTTGCGAAAATTGTGTTTCGGAACTCCTAACAATAAACAGGCTTCCGTTAAAAAACAAAAACCATCAGAAACATACGGTGTTTTGCTTTGTTTTCTCCAAAGAAACAAATCAGCCGTGTTTACAAATTGGCAAATTATCCACGAAGCGCTAGCTGTTTAACGCATCGCGTTGTGTTAAAGTTGTGCTTCGAATATTCAATAAACAGGCTTCCGTAATATAACAAACTATGACAAACAAATACGGCGTGTTGATTGTTTTGTTCCAACGAAACAAATCAGCTGACAGTGTGTTTGCTCCAATAAAACAAATCAGGCGTGTTTACACTCTCTCGGCCAATAATGCATTATTCTCACCTCCCCATAAATTCACTCATTTCATAATGTTATTTTCCGTTAGACGTGGCACCATTGTCGACACTTGAATAGAAAGTAAAAAATGTTACTTGCAGAGGTTGTTATTTGTAAAAGAGTCGTTGTATTTAGGGAAAATCTTCGACGTCTTGTTGTATTGATAGAAAACTAACAAAAATGAGAAATAAGTTAAATGGTTTAAAATTATTTGATATTTGCAATTTCATTGATTAATTATCTTAACTGATGACATAATGTTGCAAACAATGTTGAGGGTCAATTTTATGAGCTTGTTTCATTTAAAGTATACTGTACATTTAACTTAATCAGCGGTTGTTGAAGGCATGTTGTATGCAAATGTATTATTATATGTTTTCTACTACCTCTTAAGTTACATCTGGCATCACGTGTTACAATTCGCTAAATAGCAATACTCACATAAAGTATTAGTGTATGCGACTAATTGATGCTCACAATACGCATAATTTGTAAATCTTATCAAAATATTGCAGATAGCATGTCGCCAAAATGCAGCTGTTTACACTTTGACAGGGTTTTATTCTATCAATTGGACTAACTGCATTCACCGATCGTTTAATGTGATTTTGTTTAAAGTTGAATATCCAAAGTTTGATATCATGTATAATTCATTAAGCATTACGATTATGCCATACTCGATATCCAAGTGGCAAACAACGTACACGATGCGCCATTCACTACAAAGTATAAAATATAACAACAACCGTTTTCCCTCAATCAATACGCATAAGCAATATAAAACGAATTATTTCTGTATTTGTTTCCGGATAAACAAATGAGTCGTGTTCACACATTTACAGCAAGTATTTAATGTGTTTCCGTCCTCAGAAATTTACTTGACACCCAATTATGTTGTTCTCGCTAGACGTGGTGTGATTGTCGTTAACGGAAAGAGAAAACTAGATGACTGTTACTAAATACTTCCTTTAGGACCTGTCCAAGCAATAATGTATATTTTGCCTTTCAATCTGTCTCATACACGCCAATATTCATGTCACCATGCCTCCCTGTCTTTCATACTTTTAGAAAACAAAGTAACAAAGCACAACAAAGATTGACGTGAATTGGATTTCCTGCGGAATATTACTAGATTGTCTTAAAATAACTTAAATGACATTTCCAATATGAGATTCTGATCCCATGTCATTTATTGCTGACAGGTTAACATTCTTAGAAAGGCATTCTATTATTTACTTTTATACATTTCTATGCAACATATTGTATATACGATGACTTATATGCGTATATATAAAACCGTTTAAATGTCGAAACTATTTCACCTTGTGTAAACAGAAACGGACTCAAGAAAACCCCTGGATTTACAATATGTATTTGTCTACTTATTATGATCTAGACCGGACAGAAAGGAATTTCTTAACGCAATCACGCAGTCTAATACATAGGGCTGATGTTGTTCTAAAGACTGTCGTTATTATCCTGTAATAGCTTGCGTCTGGCTGGAACATGTGCTGCTTTGAATACAATAAACTGAATGTGCGATATTTTTCGTACTGTTATTCACACAGACACAAGTTCACTTGTTCTGCATGCTAATGTTAAACTAGTTTGCCAATGATATATGCCATATTTGTTGGATGATTTGTATTATAATAATTGCAAAATCTGTAAATGTGTATGTGCACGCGCTTATGATCAAAATCTCAATTCAGTTTATAAACCTATGTCGTATAATCCCTTTATCTAAAGCAATAACCTACACAAATGCAATATATATATATGGTACAACGGTCGTGAACATATAATATCCAAACGGTTTCCTTAAAACCAACTATATCAGAAATAAATAGAACTATTTTCTGTGCGTGTCCCTAGAGAAATAAATCAGTCATGTTCACACATTTACAGCAAACAATTTGTTATTCTCTCTCCCCTAGAAATTCACTCAGCTCTTAATTTTAATCTTACTTTTTGACGTGAGATTGCTGTCGATAATTAAATAGAGCTGTTATAATGGTATTCAGTACATGTATTGCTCAATCGTATCCGAATATTCGAGTTAAAGAATACTTTAAATGAGTCCTTGTAAGAGGCTAAATTTATGTAAATTAATAATTTTGTTTAGTTATTCTAACACATTTTAAATCCTAGGATGTGTGCAACTGTTTTATTACAAAAAATAATTGATGTATATAGGTAGACTTTAAAAGATCCCGATCAATAAGCATGACCACAGATGAACGGCTTTAATAAAATAAATTGAAGAGATGTACAAATAAAGAATGTTGCAAACAATGTAGACATGTCATTTTTAAGGGCACCATGACAAAATGGCCCGTACAAAAACTAGCACGAGGGACGACACAAAAACTCTTACAACA
>Ga0224511_10004710_pt1 | contig 10429 bp, 8 predicted proteins | sample SF_May12_sed_USG_2_FD_169988 | JGI IMG/M metagenome (GOLD analysis project Ga0224511, IMG submission 169988) | Sediment microbial communities from San Francisco Bay, California, United States - SF_May12_sed_USGS_8_1 | ecosystem: Environmental > Aquatic > Marine > Sediment | place: USA... | reverse complement strand
AAATTTACACATTATTATTAAATTTAAATTATACGCATAATTTGTTTATTTAAAAATTCTTTTAGAGAAAGTCGTAAAACATCGTTATTTTACGTAAATTATTTCAAGTGCACGCGTCTAACTGTTTTTTAGAAATAGTATGATAAATGAAAATAGTAAACACTCCAGTATTCATGTTAAACATGCATGTAATGTATATAATAAAAAGTAGGCCAAAAAGGGTGTGCCGAAAAGGGTGTGCCGAAAAGGGTCGACCGAAAACATAACTGGGCCGAAAAAGACTGGGCCGAAAACAAAAGTGGGCCGAAAAGTGACCAACCCGTTGGTATATTATCTAGAGGTCCACTACTAAAGTTGTTCAAATGATACCTCTTGGGTCAAAATTGACCCCACCCCTGGGGGTCACAATTTTACACTGAATTATAAAATGAAAACTTCGAACGACGTCATAAAAGGTTCATGAAGTGCAATTTCCGAAAACCTCGTGTCCAAATGAACATGGCCATGAGCTTTCATATTTAGTATATACCATCATCTAGATTTTCTCTACCAATGTTGTTCAAATTGTTCCCCTGGGGTCAAAATTGACCCCGGGGTCACAATTTTACATTGAATTGTATAAGGAAAACATAACATCAAACGACTTCTTCTCCCTGACCAAACACAATAGGAAAAATTCCTGTGTGGTCCCCTTCCAAAATTGTTCAAACGGTTCTGATTGATTACATGAACAGATCACGGGATAAAAAATGAGTTTTCAAAATGCAATTTTCAATATTCTTCATGTCCGAAACTACAAGGCCCATATATATGTAACCTCATGTAGTAGTCCACCACAAAGATTGTTAAAATTAGGCCCGTAAGGGTCAAAATGTGCCACATTAGGGGCGCATTCTCTTTTGAGTATATTGATGTAGGAAAATATGTTTAAAATCATCTAAAACAACACAAGGCGTATAACTTTGATATTTGATATGTAACATCATCTAGTTGACCTATATCTCAGGTGAGCAATCCAGTTCCTTTTGGGCCTTCTTGTTTCTTGTAGGTGAGCAGGCTATACAGATGGTGGTGGCATACTGTCGTACATTTAGGGGAACACAAAAAGACCTCATGAGAGTGTGTGATAAGACAGAGACACTGCTCAACCAGCTTGCTGATATCTTTCTCTATGGTATGCAAGAGAATATTAATAATGAGTTGTTGTTTTTTACTTTGGTAAAGGAAAATTAATAATATAATGAACTTCATCATATCTGGTTGCCTGCCAATATATGCTCACTTCCTTTCAACGCAACCAATAACTTATGATTTGGAAAATTATTTACTTGGAATATATGTTAAAGGTAACCAGCCAAATTAAACTGATAAAAGGGAAAGCCCTCGGAAAGCATAACCTGCAGTGAAATATAGCAGCCTCGGTTTTATTGAATCTGTTAATCAGTGGTAATGAAATATGCCACACCACTGATGCCCCTAGCGCATGAGCGGAAGTCTATTCTTAAAAATGTAAATAACATACAATCCATGATCCCTGAGGACTAGAAAAATAAAACTACAAAAGGATGACAGGTTGTAATTTTAACTTTTTTGTTTTAGACTGACTTTAAAACAAAAGTCATACAGGGTATACAAAGCAATGCCTTTCTGTGATTGATGTAATATCTATTGTTCTTTTAACATGAAAAAACGACTGTGCTACTAAATACAAATGTTTGTTCAGGGATCATAATATACCACTATGTTATTCAACTATGCCAAGCTAGTATGTTATACATTTTACTCAAGGCCAAGTTCAAATAAATATGGCTCATTTCATACATACAGGAGAAAGTTCATTGAATGTGATTCTGGAGTACTCCCGCAATGTGGCCAACGGTCGTCCTGAACAAAATCCAATTAATGGAGCTATTGATTACATACAGACTAATTGTGAGAAACTGTCAAGAGAAATTGGCAAGGTAAGAGCGAAGGCAGAATACCACGTATTTCCATCATTTATTTGGTTAATTGATAACCAGTATTACAATTGACACTGGTTAGCCACCCTGTAAAACTATGCATTGACGTTTTTGTTTTCAAATGGATACACTAACTCGACCTTTTTCACTTTTGTTCCAATTCTGTTCTTATAATTATCAAGGGAAACAATAAAGAGGCAATTTCAGTGGCCAAGGTAATAATAGATAAGTTTGATCATCTCATCAATACTGAAGTGGGCCCCCACACGAAGATCTGGTGCCTTTTCCTTCCAACATCCTCCATTGAGCAGATGATTGAGGAAACAAGGCAATGGCTTACACAGCTCAGAGTGGACGCAAGGAGGCTTGGTAGATAGATTAACATTTGCATTTACAATGTAATTGTGTAAAATAAAATAACTGTACACACAAACCACAAACACCTGATAAATATTGCAATCTGTAGATGAGTATCAATGAAACATTAATTCAATAAGGACATTAACTTTACCAAACAAAATTTGTTCATCTCGCCAAAGTTGTATATACATGTATCAGTGGTTTTACAAAATCAACTCATATAAATTGAACGTTTGTTCAAAGGTTCATGGCTCACATTTTGTGTTTTAGGGGAGCAGGGTTCATTGATGGTGTTGGCAGACAAGAAAGGTACACAAATCCGTCATGTGTTGACAGTGTGCGATAGTATAAAGGAACTGCTAGGTCAGCTTGCTGCAGTAATTAACAATGGTCAGCAAGGAAATGGTTGGGCAAAACCACCAGAGGACGCCATGATAGAGCAGATTGCAGCCCTACCTGGGGTACTTTTTATTGTTGTTGATATATGAATATAAACCAGGAGAAACCTAATCAAATAGTGTGTGGGATTGCTCATTCAATCCTGATTTACCATTCATTGTTTTTAAATCAACTTTAGTGTACAACAATACTCACATTGTGTTGAATCTTCGGTGGATAACATGGACATGTATACAGCACATTTTGATGATTATTGAAGACAACTTCATTATGGGTATATTCTTCTATTGAGTATGTATTTAAGATGTTTGAGTAGGGTGCATAAGTATAGTTTGGGTGTGATTGAATTTTAAGACGATCAATAAGTACTGACCTGACACTTACAGGTGAAGTCCATTGCGACGCAGCTGCTAAAGGAGTTCCGGAAACTGGAGAAGATGTCCGAGTCATTGGGCGAGATTGCAGAAATCTTACAGCTTGGTATTGAAACCTTTTTTATATTGTGATATTTTTGCAAATGAGTGTTAAACAACAACATCAGCAGCCAATACTTCCTGTTACACTTTGATCAAAGTTGTTAAACGTATTATTGTCAGCATATTCTTATTAAATGTTCTATTAAAGCAACTGGTCTAAGCCTATGACATGCTAAGTATAACTTTAAAATTTCTATACTGAATTGGAACAAATACACACTGTATATATAGATATGCATTTCATGTGAGGGCTGTTGCACTTCTAACCCCAACTGTTCTACATGTACTCAAAACTTCCGTTTCTGGGATCAAAAGTAATTGACCTTGAAATGCAACACATATCTTCTGCGTTTGGCAACTATTTTGTGTATGCTTTGTACATTTTACTTAAGGCCATTTGTAAACAAATTTATATAAGTGCTGGAGCTTTTTATATATTCTTTAATACAGGAAAGTTGCCTTTGAAGGCGATTCTGAAGTACGCCAGTGATGTTGCCCACAGCTGTCCTAAACCAATGCTAATCAAGCAAGCTGTTAATGATATAGAGAACACATGTGAAAAACTGTCTGACCTCAGAAAACAAGGCAAGGTAAGATTGGGTTAGACAGAGTGCAAATGTACTTCCAACATTTAACTGGTAAATATATAGCAATAATACTATTGACACTGATTAGCCGCCCTTTTAAAATAGTATTGAAGTTTGTTCTTCAACTGTCTGTAGACACCAACCAGACCTAATTTCAGTTTTGTTCTAACGGTATATCCAGGGCAACAACCACGAGGCAATGTCATTAGCCAAGGAAATAACAAGTAGACTTGGTAATCTCATCAATACTATGGTGGCTTCCCACACGAAGGTTTGGTGCCTTTTACTTCCAACCTCCTTTGCGCAGACGATTAAGGAGGCAAGGCGATGGCTCACAAACCTCGAAGTGGATGACTGGGGACTTGGTAGATAGATTAACATTACCATGTTATAGTGTAAAACGATATAACTTAACCCTTAAAATCATATGTAGCGTGTTTAATTGCAATTTAATCTGGGATATCAAATATACCAAACACAATTTGTTGTTTTTACTATAAATGCTAACTCCAGTGGTTTTACAGAACCATCTTAATCTCACATGTTGTGTTGTAGGGGAGCAGTCTACACGGATGGTGGTGGCAGACTGCCGCAGGGAGGTAGGCATGTTGATTGTGTGTGATGAGATAGAGACACTGCTCAACGAGCTTGCTGCCATAATTGTCAAACGTCTGCAAGAAAATGCTAAGGCAAAGCCTTCTTTGTCAGAGAACGACATCATGAAGCAGCTTGCAGCCCAACAAGAGGTATTTTATTGTATTGTTTCTTATACATACATATCAATTCAAACAAGTGTAAATGAAATAAAATATTTTGTGTTATTACTTTAAATACTGGTTAACAGTCCATAGTTCATTTAAATCAACTGGGAAACTAGGAAAAAAGAATTGTCCTGAATGTTTCAATCTTCTGTGGATTACATGAAGTTTTATACATCACATGATGTATTTGGAATATTATCTTGAGTATTAAATGAAGATGCTTAATCAGTTATTGATGTATAGAAGTATTGTATAGTTTAAGTGTGAGAGAATTAGATGATGAACAATAACTAAATACTGAACTAACATTCACAGGTTGCAAAGATTAGAACACAACTGCTGAAGAAGTTGCTGGACCTGGAGAAGATGCGTGAGCCAGGACAAGCTGGTAATGAAACCGTTGTTATATTGTGTTTTCTTTAGAATTGGAGTCTTCGACATTAACATCAACAGTGAGTCTTTCCTGTTACACTTTGATCATGTTGGTAAGATTATTATTATTTGAAGATACAGCTGAATTTCGTTTAAATATGTGAAAGTGGTCCGGACCCGGATAATACTTTGGCATAGGAATGGTTCGAGATAACCAATTGGGCATATAAAAATAATGTTATGGCAAATTGACAATTTATTTTCTTTCTACGTTATTATAATAAGGTGATGACAGTTTGGAAGATGCTTATAGTTGTTAATAACCGAACATAGAGGGTCAGTTGACGCGAAGTCAAACTAATGGTGATCGCTTAAAATCTTTCGATTTTATACCATTGGCATTATTATTTTGTCGATCACTCAACTTATGGCATGATTGTTTGTATCAGTTTGTTTAATACTAGTTTTGCTTAAAGCTGTCTCTAATTACAACAATTAGCGGTTACAAATAACACGCGCTGAGCGCGAGATTGGTTTGAAGCTACATTTTATTGTGACGCAATCGTCTCTAAGCTCACCCACCATGGTCCATGTCGATAGGTGCGAAAACTGAGAAACAGTGATTAGACTTAACCCTTTGATTTTAGTAGAAAACGCCACCTCGGGACCGCAAAACACGACATAGAAATTTCGACATAAACAACTGAATTTTAATTAAAACAAGACGGATTCGATTCGGGACCAAACTTTCACTATGTCATTACGAAGTATTCGTCTTAATGAAGTTCGCCATAACGAAGTTCAGCTGTATACTAGATTCAGATTTTAATGAAACATCACATTTGCACCATATCATTCCCAGGCGGATCATCTAGGCAATATGGCACACAACATGGAAACAGTCGGGTACATCCCGCCGACCATGGCGATTACTCACTGAACCAAGGAATGAATGGGGCTGACAGTGCAGGGTAAGTTGATTGACCAATGTCACATGACATGTTTGTAGCATTTGTGTAATAAAGTTTGTTGTCCATTATTGTTAATAATGAACTAAACAAAAAAATCGTATTGATCATTGTTACATGAGAACGACAATGTTTTCTTCCGCTTTTTTGATATAATAATGTAGAAAAACTGTGCTCAACTTCCAACTGTTTAATTATTAACTGTTGCTAACATGTAAAAAAACGACTTATTTTGTGTGTGCTTTACAAAAACTTCTACTTCATTGTTTAAGCAGAGCTGTATCTGGAAGTGGGGTTGTTGTGAACATGAGGTAAGCACAATAAACACATTTGTGTCAGTTTACAAGAGTTCCTGTGTCCACCAGTACTGGTCTTGGCTCTGAAATGCTTAAGTTGCTTGGTTCTTAACATAGGTCAAGTGTGAGAGACAAGAGAACATAAGACTAATGTAGTGCATTGTATGGTTGGATCAATCGCCACAGAGAATGTTTGCTGCTTCCCTTAACTGTCCAATTGACTGAGTTGACCTTACTTCTCGCTTGGCTTATCATAATTATAGAAAAGTAATTTTGAATGTGTTTTTTTCTATTTACATATGTATACAATTTCCTTACATTTTTAAATGATTAAATAAATTAGACAGACTAGTCAAAATTTAATAATGTATATTGACATTTGTTGTGTAGACATTTTTGTTGTCGAGTGTAATGGGAAACAAAACATTCTATTCTGCAGCCACAGTGCGTCCAACTCTGGTGGAATGGGAACACGTGGGATTTCCGCCAACTTTGATGATGACCCCAACAAAAGCATGCCAAGTGCTGGTGGGAACAGACTTCCACCAATTGTTGGTGAAGAGAATGAGATGAGAGAGACAAGTAAGAAGACGAAAAAGAAGACAAAGAAGAGTAAGAAATCTGGTGACTCAGACACAGACATAGGTGATCACCATGCAAACAGGATTGACAACACTGACTTATGAGATGTGCTTTAAGGATTATCCAGGCTCCTAGATAACCATTTTGGAGCAGTTAGAGATTTTGTTGAGTGCTAGTGTAACAATAAGACAATCTAAATGTATAGAGATGAAACTATTTTAAATGATTTCTTTTCTTTAAGTCTTGTACAATACTGACTGTATTAATACTCTAACATTGTTTGCATTTCGTAATAATGTATTGCCTGCCTGGAACATAAAACAGTATTATTACTGCAAAAAATAAAAGCACAGAAATGAGTATGTGTAAGAAATAAGCATTTACAAAATAAAGATCCGTAAACAAAGTCGTTTGGATTTTAAGAGAGTTCTGTAGATACTATCAAGGTTTTGCTACTTTTTTCTAAGTCTGAATGTCTGTGATAATATATAGTTTGTGCCATTCCAATCCTGCATTCCATTGTTAAACGTTTATTGTTCAATATTTAGGATAGTCAGTCACAACTTGTTTAACCTGTGCTTTCATATTTGATTTAATTAAAAAACATTGCTTCTCAGCACATCAGTTAACCAGATTATTTGACAGTGAGATCATAATGCATTATATACTTTATGTATCTGGTGTTAATTAATGTATAACACATGTTGTTGATGTCTTGTCAAATTGTTAAGATATCTGTTTTGTGTGTTTATACTTTTTGAAACATACTGCTATCGAAAACAATGTTTTCAATCCCCTACATCTTTATCAACTAGTATATAGTTTTACGAAATACAATATTTCATGTTATATTTTATTTATAACTGTTTATAATATATAGGAGCATACACATATTAAATTGTGTAATTCGGGAGTATCAAAAATACTTTGATTGAATTTTACCATTCAAAATAATTGACAGTTTGTGCTTGAAATTTATACAGTGAACCAAGGACATCAATTGGAAAGCAAATATTTCAGCATTTATGTCAATGCTGCATGCAATTATTTGTTTAGTGAAAGAGTGTAGCAGTGCAAATACTGACCTAGTAGCTATAAAAAGCTCATACAGCTACGAAGGGAATTTCCCCCATATAATAGAATGTGTGTTGCCCGTTGCCAGCATTGCTGTGCAGCTCTAATACAAACACATAACACTACCTGAACAGATGAAGACTATTATAAATGGTCCTTGCACCATATTTTGATATTGAATAAATGAGCATAGCGCAATCTAAAACTATAAATCCTGTTTTGCACTTTTTGCCCAGCCGGGCAAAGCTTTCTTATTTGGTTCATTACTGTATTAAAAGGCCTTTTTCCATAGGTGAGACAAAAATGTCTGGTCAAAATTGGCATTGCTGTTAGGGTCACAAGTATACATTAAAAACAAGTATACATTGAAAAACATAAAATGGCCCCTGTTCTTTATAAACATAAGTTTACAGGAATGATCTTGATAAACATCTATAAACAACGCTGAACTGATTAACTTGTTAACCAAGTGTAGTCAGGAAAGCGGTCCTTTTTTACTTTTATACAATTAATACATGTTTAATGACATTCTTGAAATTATTTTCATCTTTTTTATTCTTGAAGTGCCATATTCAAATAGTGATTGTTAGATAATAATGTTGCACTGTGACCTTTGCGTTTTATTTTTTGTTGTTTCTATGTAAGATATTCATGTTTTGTTTTATAATATATTGTGAGTGACTTATATAGTTTTCGTTGTTGTGCCATAAAGATCTGCAAGATTATTATGTCATGGAAACACAGTTTGATATTACATATCTGATTATAGAATCTGTTTTAAACACCTGTTATACATATTTCATTTTTACTTGTATATTGAGTACATAAAATGTACACATTTTACTTAGGTGAAAGTATATTTTATTCGTTGCCATAATTATTATACTATATGTTATTTTGAGTACCATCTGTCAAAACATACAGTGTTATTGTCATGAATTATTATTGCACTATTTTATTATGCATCTTGATTTTACTCATAACATCAAGTTCTCTCTGTTGTGCCATAGTAATGTATACACATGCTTTCAATTTAGTTGGGTTGTGTATTTTCTCTTGATGATTTTTTATGTTTACACTTTATATCTTTTTTGAGATTGATATAGTTGGCTAATGCAATGTAATGATTAATAAGGTTTGTTTTCACATAGCTTTTTTGTCAGATTGATTCACTAAATTGTTTTGCATATAAGCGCGTCTTAATAAATAAATATCGCCTATTTTTACAACTGTCTCGTATGCACAAAATAGCTATGTCAGGGACATTCAGTCCTGACTATTGATTTCTGTTTACAATGACTGCAAGATCCATGTTTGCAGTAGAGGACGCATTCTGCGCTGCAAGGAGTGTGTACATATAGACTCAAGGTTGAAATACCTTTGTAATACAATCTCCATTGTCTCCTCACAATGTGATTTTATTGTATTCCCTCCGTCCTTGATTGTATGATTGCTGTGGTTTATTGTTACATTGTTAGCGTGTTATGTATACTTTGGGTGATTTGTGCATTTGTAGTTGTAGTATTACCACATGGAATGCTCTTTTGATCATAAGTAACAAAGGCTTGACAAATGTTACCATACAGTTTTTTTTATACAAGTTTTACAGCAGACTGAACAATTTTTAAAGACAATAATTTAATGTTGCATAAGAAAGATGTCTTTCTGGTTTGTCACTATCCTCAATGTAAGACTACCATGTTTATTACGAATAAAACATTCATTTGACTTACAAGTTTATCATCATAAACAAAATACAAAAGCATGGCATTAAATGTGACAAGTACAACTATAATAAAGCGTATTAAGTGATATTTAACAGTTGAAAACAATTTATATATAATAATGCACAACGTATCTATTTATATGAGTGTACAAGATACTAAACATATAGAAACTTACAACAGGCAGTCTCTTAACTTAAATATTTGCACAAAACAGCGCAATATTTTAAAGAACATACAAACATGTATATATTTTTACTTTCAATAAGAGTGATTTATTTAAACACATTTATATTGGTGTAAAAGTATTTTGGTTAAGTAATTCGTCAATGTAATGCCAACGGTGTGTTTGTTATTGGTAGTCAAGCACTATTGTTAAATCTGCTCAAGGTTGCACTGGCAGATTTTTCCACCTGATATTTGTGTCTATAGCTCCTGCTTGACAAAACGTTGTTCAATAATTTACAGAACGCCGCCCAGCATATTTTGCTGTAGCCAGGTGACTTGGCAATTAGGTTAAATATTTTTGAATAGATATATTTATTGATCAGCATTAGTCTGTCATAAAGCTGTAACATAATTAATGTTTGTTATGATTGTGGTTGTCAGGAGTTTCTTGAATAAATGTGCCTTCTTTTTCACCTGTTGTGTTTTGTTATAGCAAGATATCAAGGCAATCTTGTTTTAGTCAGCAAAGTGACACATTGTAATCCTCGGGTACGGTACACCATTACTATGTCGCTAGGTTCAAATGTAATTTAAGTAGCATGGACACTTGTTTTTATGTTGATATCGTGAACAGAACTGAATGGCAACACTTTTAAAAATGTGTTGACGCATTATCGGCTGTTGTAACAACTGCGAAATAG
>Ga0224511_10004709_pt1 | contig 10429 bp, 2 predicted proteins | sample SF_May12_sed_USG_2_FD_169988 | JGI IMG/M metagenome (GOLD analysis project Ga0224511, IMG submission 169988) | Sediment microbial communities from San Francisco Bay, California, United States - SF_May12_sed_USGS_8_1 | ecosystem: Environmental > Aquatic > Marine > Sediment | place: USA... | reverse complement strand
GCTATCTGATTGGACCGCACGCTATAACGCTTCGTATCGATTTTCAGTGGCAGATTCAAAGCTTTTCTAGCTAATTGTCCCAGGGGTTGATGTAGTTTGCGGAATCACCCCTGGGTATCCGAGGATGCTTTGGAGGTTACATAACAATATTTTTTCTTATTTAACTTCAATTGATGGCTAGTTTTCCACCAGGGGTTCAAAAGATATAGAGCGGAAACGACAGACAGACAGACGGACAGACAGACAACGGAGCTAACAACAATACATTTTGTATGTCTCCCCATTTAATGGGGGGGGGGGACATAATGCCAGTTGTCTTTGATCATCCAAGTAAGTCGCTTACACAATGTTTATATATTGCTGGAAAATCCAAATTTTACAGCAGCTGTTGTCGATTGATCTTGCTGGCCCAGATCGCTATGGGAAACGTAAGCCTTCTGGTCCATTTGCGCATATGCTGCAACGAAACTAAACACAACTTATAACAATGTCAAGCACGTTTATGGTGCCTTTTTAAAAATTATCAAAATCGCACAAGAACATAGGGCGGGTGGGTGCCGGTGGGAACATTTCTCTATCAATAACTATGTTGTCTCCTCCAAATACACACATCGAGTGAGGATTCAACACGTCAGCGAACATTAATACCCATGTAGCACGAGGGTTTCGTGCAAACACAAACCAGAGTAAAAACCATTACAGTAAACATGTTTACCACTCATATACATTAATGACCATGCTCTGCGTCAGTACTTATCGAAACGAAAACTGCGTACTTGACTCCCACTCAGTCGGCCCGCGATCAAGTCTTCACGTAGGCGTTTACTTATATATATTTTTATAACTATGTTTTAATGTCGATAAATATTTTTTTCTTATAATATATCTATATATATTTTTAACTTGTTTAATTGTTATCCAATTTAGCAGTTATTAGGCCGTTTGTTATTTCTTTTCCCATGGCTAAGACACAGTGCCGAAATACGTGCATAAGGCAGAATAGTGATGTAATCTTCGTAATATAATGTAGAACAGATACCGAAGAATAGAATTAGATGTTTATTGAAGGTCTAAAGGTTTACAGTAAGAGTATTTATTAGATTAAAACTGTATGTTATTAAAAGTCTATCGTTAAGATGGCTGACATCGGAGAACCGGAAACGTCCGATTGCGCTGCACTCAACACAGTTCTCAAAGAGCGCAAAGATCACAATCAGTCCATACAACAATAGGATATTTATTGAATGTTAGTGTAAGATACAAATTTATTTCACCAGTTATAAAAATAGAAAGAAAATAATATTGAGTGAACTCTTGGCGTCGTTTGTTCCCAGCTCTAACGATGTTACGTTAAGTTTATTAAAGTATGCTGGTACGCAAACAAACGTCACGGTCGTGGAGACGACGACATATCATTAAACATTTATATTTTTCGCTGTAGTGAAAAAGAAGACAATTAGTGGAACATAAGTTTATATCACCGTACAGCATAACATAAATATTGTTGATTTTATAATACGCTGAATGTATGACGTGGATCTATTGGCCGACCATCATGCCGGGTTAAGTCGAGGTAATCTATTCAACAATAGGGAGGTTGCCAAATCGACTAAAGCCCCCCCTATACAAAAACAATAATATTGTCAATAAAATTTTCAATCTTAAAGATTGCCAATGTTATTGATAGTTATGGGCGATATTGAAGGTCATGTCAATTTATTGATAACATTTTGAGATCTTAAATAATCATTGACGTATTGACAATTTTATTGATGAGTATTTTGCACCTTTCAATAACAGTGTCAATAAACAGTGTAAATTTCCCCAGAATGAAGAATAAATGAATAAAAACAGATTTATATGGACGCTAACAAGGGTAATAACACAGAAACTCCAATTTTACAGCACTGCCTCATTACTTGCCTATTTTTAACACATATTTGCACACTAGAAACACAATTGGCAGTCTGAAGCTAAGACATATAATTTTAAATAAAACACAAAAAATGTCCATAGTATGTTGAGATATGTTTACTTTTTGACGCAAAGGTTACGAAATGTGTTCGTTTATTTTAGTCGGTCATCATACAATGGAATCCAATATTTTTCTATAATTTTCGAAGTACAAATGAACTAAATGTTGATCAATATGTTTGTTAAGTTAGTGGCATGAATATAAACCGTCAATTTTATCGAGTCAATATTAATGATAATTATATTGTGTGTGTATGCGGGGCTTTAAACCTCAACTTCAACGCGCACTGGCTCATGGACCGTTCCACAACTGTCAATCATGATCATTTATATCAGTACAAGGTCAATTTAAATCTAATTGATTAGGATTATATTGTCAGGTGACAATCAAACACAAAAGAAAGACCCCTTCACAAGCCTTCACAAGATCAAAGCAAATCTGCCGCATTGGGCGGAGTTTGAAATTTTGCGGAACGGAGCATCAGCATTTAAGTTAAAGTCGTTTAAAAATGTGAGTTGCAAAACAGGACGTGAACGTGTGTTTATTCAGGCATAATATTTATAAAGACCTCAATGCGAGTAAAAAGTCTAACATTGAATGATAGAATGTTATGTGAATTAAATTTATTGACGATTTGTGACAGTTATTTTTTTATTAACTTGCAATGAATGGATTAAATCTGAATATAAAGAAGAGCAATATAATGTGTTTTGGTCTTAAATAAAAGTAGTCTTTATATTTTTAATAATGTATATGTACATGTGTATGTACATGTAGATGTCTATTAAATCGGTAGGCTATGCCAATGGTGTGGATGACCCCAACATTGTGGTTTGAAGTATTCAGTATTTATAGGTGCAGTTCGACAATGAAATAAAACGTGCAGTTTTGAAATGAAATAAGCTATCAAAACATAAATGGTATAATAATTCACCATTTTGGCACGAGCCCGCTTCGCTTGTGCCTATTAATACAATTAATGTACTAAAACTATATCACCGGGTTAAATGAAAAAAAGAAGATTAAAAGAGTGCATTTGCCTGTACATGAAAACACTATTTATATAATTTTGTCTTATTGAAAACGATCAAAATGTAATTTCTATTATAGTACGACATGGACTCGGAACAATCGCAGTATTCAGACTAAAATGAAGGAATACGCAAGGGGTGGGGGTTCCAGCCTCACAGTTTAATCTCCACCTAATTATTAAGAAGCATTTTCACAAGATATGAAATGCGGCCTCTTCTTTTGATCAGGGGATCCTCGTGCTTTATGCAATCTGAGTGACGAAACACACTCATGTCTCTAATTACGGGCTGACCTGAAGGAGATGCAAAATGTAGATGGATGACGATTTGCTCAAAATGTAGTTTATCACGTTATGCGTTGAGGTTACAGTCTCTATCGCAACCTCCCTAATAGCGTTAGGGAGACAACTCCACATTCAACAAATTTCCGTGTGAAAAATGTGGAAAATACCATTGACATGTAATCACACAAAACAATCATTTCATCCTCATTCACTTGTTTACATAAGAACATTCTAATGCGACAAGTACGACAAATAACCCGCTATTGCTTAGTTTAATGTGCCCTAAAGATAAGATGCGTTTCAGTACACTTAGGTAAAGTGACGGAAAATAAACATCAATATCCTAGAAGTATACGCAATTAAATAAAACGTTCACTGATTTTGATTGGCTAACAATGTTCATCCTGTTTGTGTTTACAACATGTGGTTTACCACAAACGTTGTATTCTGTATAAAATGCGGGACTCGCGCTAGTGAAGTTAATTTCATCGTTACCTTAACGTTTTGTATCGTTGTTATCTACGCAGCAGTGTTAAGTATGGCTTTAAAACCATTCTGTGTAGTCTGTGTGTGTTTGATTGGAGTTGCCGTTACTGCACAGTTAGATGAACTGAGTAGGATGCCACCACTGGATTGTGCGGCTGTTTCTTGTTTGCTCCCAAAATGTCTTGATGGACAGGAACTTTACACGCCGCCCGGAAGTTGCTGCCCCCGATGTCGATCCATCGTTCGTCCACCAATCGACTGTGCGCTCGTGCGTTGCGCGTGGCCCGATTGTCCACCGGGGGAAGAAGCTGTGAAAACGTCATCTGACTGTTGTCACGTCTGTAAACCCATTGGTAGGTTTTACATATTCATGCACGCATCATTTACCTAGTGTACATAATAAATGTCTAAAGTACACGTGAAACACATTCATATTCGTGAAATTTAGACATGTGATAAGTCAAACTAAAATTAACTGTTAGTAATTTACAGTAATTGACAAACGCGTTTTGTAGTTAGTATTACTAATTATAAAATGCGTGTATATCCATCATACTAAAATATATGAATTGTACATAAATATTACATATTAAAAACATGCACAAACTATTGAAAATGTCATCCGTCAAACTTAAATAATTGTTATTTGTTTTTATGTATTATTATACTCTAATTTTATCATTTTTTATTGTTCATCCTTATTTGTAAATGTACTAATATTGAAGCGTAGTTGCCTAGTATTTTCTAATGTACATGTACCGTAGACTATATTATTTCAGAATTTGAAAGCACGCATACAACGCATATTTATATGTTTTTCATTTCCCTTTTGACTAAATGATTATTCAGCATTTTGAGACATCTATTGTTTTGGGCCTAACTTATTTAATATAATCATACCTTCTAATTATATTACTCACTGTAACTCACTTATAATTAGATAAAGTCGTACTAGAACGGCAAGCGGAGTAGCATGAGCCTTTTTGAAGTTACGCAAATACAGCGTTAAAAGAACATATGCATATATTACAACTGTTACATGACTTACGTGTTTTCAACCATCGCCAATGTTTGTTTATTTAAGGCGGTAATTCCTGTTTCTACAATGGTGTTGAGTACAAGGACGGCGCATCGATCAAGAAAGAGTGCAACACGTGCACGTGTCACAACGGGCTGGCCGCCTGTACCAAAATTGGATGTCCCGGTACGCAACTAGTGTAAACAATTTGAAACAGGTAAAGATACTATACTTGGTAAAGGGTTTTCGTGTGGAAAACGTAATTAAAGAACCCAGCTCGGCTTGATTGATATACAAGTTTTATTGATAATTGAATTAAAAGGAGATATTCATGAGAGGCCTTGTGTCCCGAAATAATACGGCTCTTGTTAGTTCATTTTTATCATTATAAAAAGACTGATTATAATGAAATATATAGCTTTAAAGTTTTATATATCCCTATGTTTAATGGTACATGGAACACGTCTTCCGTTATACGATTAAAATCAAAGGTTTTCTGTTTATATAGCGGGCTGTACACACAAGGGCAAGAAATATTCGCATGGCGACACGTTCAAAGATGACTGTAATTCGTGTTCCTGTAGTCTCGGCCTCGTCTCGTGCACCGAGAAGGCTTGCGGTGGTACGTTTACCTCAAACACAGTTTGTTATTTAAGTTTATCAAGCTTCCTTATCAAAATAAATCTAAATATAGTTCGATGAAAAGAGTTTTTGTGTGTACAGTTTTGTTCAAACGTCATTTTCTATGATTTAATTTCAGTTAGCATATCCACACAGTCTATATGCTATCTGGGTGCTTAGAATGGACATATCCGCAACTGTTAATCATGATCATTTATAACAGTACATAATTATATATAAAAAATTTATTCAATAACAAATCAACCTCAGATCACTGTTAATAATGTTCATTATTGGCCGAATTAGCACTTTAGTGTTTGAAATATACTAACGGCTATCTAACAACTTCTACTTGTGTATAACGCTATTATTTTGAATGATAAAAGCTATGTCAATAACGTTAGTGACTTTTTTGAAGCAATTCTGTGTTGACTATTCAGTAATTTTTGTTGTAACATCTATTAACACCCAAAAATTGAATTTGAAATAAGTTACTTACATATCCACTGCTCGCTATGATCGATTGCCGTTGTGTAAGTCATATAACAAGCTCGTAAATCGGTCTTTCTATCCATGACGAACACGTGCACGATATTCATGAAAAACCTCGAGTGCTTCGCACTCTCGGCCTTACATGAATCTCATGCCAAGGTCCGTCCTGAATAGAAATACCTCCAACTTGATCGTTATCGTATACATAGTCAATTTAAATCCTGTAGATTAGGATTATATTGTCAAGTGACAATCAGACCTAGAAAACACAAAAGAAAGCATATGTCTTGCTTGTGATTAACCCCTTCAACACGATCAAAGAAAATCTACCTCATTGGGAGGATCTATTTGCGGAACGATGCTTTAAATATCCATGCTACTATATATATGTTTGCATTCCATCTTTTTATCTTATTATCTGTCTGTCTTTCCAGAGCGTCCCGGTCAATGTCCCAAATCGTGGCCGTTCTGTATGCAAAGTGACATGTGTACCGGGGACAGCGACTGTCCCACCAAACAGAAGTGCTGCTCTGATGTCTGCGGACGCCGCGTTTGCAGAACGCCAAAACGTATGCGTATTTAGATGTCTCATAAATAACGTCAATAGCTATACTTGTATAAGTTGCATCAGTCGCAGTGGATATTTTTAATTATATGATTATGTTTTTCTTATATTCATGATTATTGTTATTAGTCGGTGGGCATTACCTACTTTAAAAATAACAAGAATCCTATGACATTGCTAATGTCTTTTACAGCAACTATCGTGAAACCACCTGTGTGTTTCGAGGCGGGCATTTCATATGCAGAAGGTAAGGTACTTAAAAAGTAATAAAATGTGTTAACATTATTACCATTTTGGTTGGCTTACGCTCATTCTATTTCACATATGCATTTGAGTTTTAAATGTGCAGTTTTGTAATAAATTTCGCTAAGCCATAGTATGAAACGTCAAGAAATGACAATTTTCAATAAAAACATGATTTTATTACAGGTGAAAAGGTTGCGTCACGCATTTACGACCCGTGCACCACGTGTTTCTGCGAGGGCGGAGTTGTCGAATGTCGGCCGATGTTTTGTCCGGCATGTGTCGGAATAACCCGGCCAGGTCGGTGCTGTCCCGATTGTGGAGGATTTCCTGTTCCGGAACCATTTCGTTAAGAGCCTGTTGGAAAACCAAATGTGCAATACATACATGTACTTGTATGACATAGTGCTTACATGAATTTTTTAATATGTGATTATGTTAATTGATTTGTGAATTATTTCTTCTAGTATATGAGTCTGTATACCTGCTTGGTTTTGTAATTAACTTGATTGTTTTTAAAATAACTATCATATCTATTAAGTGATTGTGTTCTTTACATGGGAACACAAACATAACAAGTTTATTAAAATAATAACCACAACACACAATGAGAGAACAACATGTGATAACCACAAATAATTTTTAAGTTTGTAATTAATGAATGCTACCTCAAATCGACAGCAAGAAGATTAAAACATTTGTTTTGTGTGTTAAACAATTGTTCTGTACCATGTACATAGGTTCGTTCCAAGTTCGTTTCCATGTTATTGTGTCCAAAATGAAAGATTAAAGGAAAATCTAAATTGATACCTGTCCTTTCTTCTACTGTAGAAAAAGCATTATTATCGTATTTTAATGAGTTTGCTGTTTATATTGATTTAAAGAGTAAACATGTTTGCATCTGTACACGCATTTAAAGATCCTTAAGGACTGCCATGCACTTTTATAGATAATAAGGCAAGCGTTTCCGACGTTTCCACGAGTCGTTATCGTGTATTAATTCGACCGCAAGAAGCTATTAAAGACTCCAGAGCATATTTTGGGCATAAAATGAAAAAGAAATTAAAGTATTCCAAACAATCTAAATAACTGCGTGATAAAATATAAACTTTAGGTACCATGTGAAAGTTTTGAAGAAAGTTCAAACTAGGACATTTTCCAATACACCATTCAAAATGAGGGGTTTTTTGTCCATGGGAAAGAAAAAGGATTTACATCAAATTTCAAGCATTTTTTCAACTTTTTAAACATGTCATATTAGTTTTAAGAATCAGACGTTCAACATCACTTTTTATCACATTTTATTACTGAGACTCATGTCTACATTATATTTTTAGATACATTTGTAAGTACTTTTCCAACCAAAATTTGTGTCTGAGCCATAAATAACAACATTTAGCAGTTTCTCATATTTACGGGAGTATGTTTCACTGCTTAAATATGATTAAATTGTAAGGGCTCAGTCACAGATCATTTGCGATGCGTCGGCGATGGGTAAAACCCGGGTAATTCGAACAAAATCTTGAGACAGATCTCACGATTTTGCACCCGTCGGAGGCGCTCTCCGGACGCCTGCGCTTGTCGCAAATTTTGTAGGCATCGCCACACCCGTCGCGGTCCCAATCTTTGAAATTTAAATTGTACGATTGCTCGCAGGATTTTTCACCTATTTTGGGCATCCCAGACACAATCTCAGATGACCTACGATGCCCTCCGATTAATCAGAGGCGTCCTCCGCATAATTTGAGACTAGTCGCAAGATTCTGTGTGGGATTGCAAATTCATGTTGAGATTCAATGTCTGCGAGTAGTCTCCGGCGAATTCTGACTGAATCGGAAGCGCCCTGCGACGACTCGTACGCTTTCTGGATCGTCTCTGACGAATCGTACGGTGGAATCTTAGTTAATCGCCGTGTATATAAGGGCGCCTCCGACCGGATTGCTAAAAGTCTGAGACGCTCTGGCTGCAGGAGGCTGTGACAGGTCAAAAAACGTTTTAATTAAAAGAAAAGACGCTCGCAGATGTCGTCTCCAATCGCCTCCGATGCAATCGGATTCCATCGGAGGCTCATCCCACGAAATTTAGACAAAACCTGGCTAACATCCTTTAAAACATCTCAGAAAATGTGACTGCTCCACTTTTATTAGGATTATTGTTACGATTGTTCAAGGATTCTTTATTTTCTACGACGACCTCCGGCCAAAACCTATCCCCGACAGATCACCGACATTGTGACTGAGCCATAAGATGTAAACAATTCTGACCTAACAGATACAGGCATAGCATCTTTAACCATATTGTTATCATTCAGCTTTGAAAAAAGTTTGTCATATTTTAACTTTGGCATTTTTAATCAACAAAGTCATTCATAATCGGTAAATGTTAAAACCGTGCGTTGTACACGTACGCCAGTGTACCCGTGCGCATGTCAATCTATGACAAGATTTACAAGAACGAAAAAGCAGCTGCTTGAAAACCCTGATGATTTTATATACATCCCCCTCGAGTCAGTATGTTTCAAGCAGAATCGCCCTTGTGAGATAAAAACAAATTTGAAAACTGCACTCGCTAATTGGATACAACCAACCGTGGTATATCGCGGAAATTATCAACGGTAAGCTCCCTTCTCATTTCTGTGTCCGCCAGTACACATCAAGTACCAAGATTATCACTAATCAGTAAAACACCAGTAGATGATTGGTTGGTTTAGCATATAATATATAATAAAGCGCGTGTTGCAAACACTTGGTCAGTTTGCCTTTACTCTTTAAAGTTTTTTCTTTGATTTTTGTTTGATGTTTGATACTTGATGTGAAGATTGTTTAAAACCTTATGTTGTAGATTTAATGCGAAATGCTAAAACGTGGTTTATAATAATTAATAAAATTTTATACTGAATTTATACATAACACATTATACTATCGTTTGAAAAATAAATAATAAAAAAAAACATTTTCTTTAAAGATTTATTACTGGCCAAATTAATGAAAATACATTGTCAAATAAACACATTATTATTATTAAATACATATTTTAACTTATATTGACACAGTTTGTCAACTGAGAAACTCATTCCGTAACATTTCTGGCCATTCTAAAAATCCATTTTCTTATTTGACCAGAATAGTCAAATAAGATTTATAATTTGGCGCGAAGCCGTTCGATTATTTCCTTAAATGGTCAAATCAGATTTCAAGTTGGCAATACTCAATACGTTTCTAAAAATAGCATTCCCGAATGTTTCCGTATGCGAATGAGTTAATTCCGTTTGAAACCGATCGATCCCGAGAGCTTTTACAAACGGCTAGGATTTTAAATATTCGCGAATGTATATCCAGTTACATCCGAGTGTTTCGATGAAATAAGATCTAAATCGTATTGCAGTTTATCATTTATGAGGATATACTTATGATTTAGGTGAAATTTTATGAAAACTAAGGTGTATGGTTAAATGCTCTCGTTCAACGGTAATATAACTTTAACCTATTAAAGGGGCATTGTCTGATCTTTTTTATCAGCTATTTATCAGCTATTTATTGAATATTTTAATATCAAGTAGTATTTTATCGTCAAAAAGAATAAAATAATAACATAATTCCGAAACATATTGCAAAATACGCCAACAAATGTATTCACGATAATTACCGAATTAGTTGATGATTGCCCATAAATCTCGGTTATTGCAGATTAGATGGTGTGGTGTAGCCCACTCTC
>Ga0224511_10004708_pt1 | contig 10429 bp, 3 predicted proteins | sample SF_May12_sed_USG_2_FD_169988 | JGI IMG/M metagenome (GOLD analysis project Ga0224511, IMG submission 169988) | Sediment microbial communities from San Francisco Bay, California, United States - SF_May12_sed_USGS_8_1 | ecosystem: Environmental > Aquatic > Marine > Sediment | place: USA... | reverse complement strand
ACTGTAGGGTAACAAGATCCATGCACAATAATGGATGTGAAATTCAACCATGAAACAGGTGCAATATGTCAGAATATTTCATGTTATATGTTATATCTGGTACTTACCTTAAAAACAGAATAATAATATTCCATGAATTATTAAAATGATGTGTGCATATTATCTCATGTTTAAAAGTGCATACACAAAATAAACTATTATTTATAAAACCCGGATATAATGTCCGAATTAATATGCATGTCAAATGTCCTTGTTTTTTTAATTCAGAAGCGCGTAAAATTACTAATCTAATACATGTACAATAAGTTAATTGTTATACAATATAAACGAATGTCATACTTCATTTATACATGATTACCAAAGAAATCTGTAAAAAAGGCTCGATTGTATTGCTTTCACAAATAAATCCATCTATAAATACATTTTAACATGTAAAAACTGGTCGTGGGTACAGACAATAATTATAATATCAGGATCCGAAAGTTTGGCAGGGTGGATTCGGACCCGCGAATCCAATTTGGATCCGATATTTTCGGATATTTCGGGTACCCGTTACATCCCTACAGTGCAAGATCGCAATATCAATAGACAAAAATGTCATTCACTAAGTTATTGTAATTGTTTTACATCTTTTCCGCTATCGAACAACTACAATACATGTCACAACATACAAAAATGATAACTTATAGCGTATCTGCATTAGAAAAATTAGTGTTCAACATACCCTTTACAAATTCGTCTTCTTCCACTAATAACGTCAACAGTTCGTTGAAAATTCCATTTATTTTTGTGTTGGCCTGTCCAAAGCGCTCTATCGGAGGGTAAGGTGACATGGGTTGATTGGCTGCCATTCGTGATATTGGAACTTGTGTATTAAATTTATTTAGTACCTCTGGTAAAACTGAAAACAAGATGTGTTAAAACAACAATTACATGTTAGTCATTTTAGTTATATCCACTAAATTTCACTAAGTGGATATAATCTTTAAGACGGGATAGATATGCATGGAGGGGGGTAGCAATGTATATATTCGAAATGATATAGCATTCACAGAAAGAAATGATTTATATAACAACATTAAGAAATATGTTGTATTGAACTTTTCTAACCAAAAACCAAACCTATTATTGTATACTGTTGTTATAGACTACCAAATCAGTCTGATTTTTGTGAGTTGTTTTGAAGATATGCATTTGAAATTAAGATCTAATGTTGAATTTAGGTGATTTCAATATTTGTTTTAAACAGAAAAAACATTCACTATTTAACATTTTTGCAATATTTTAAACATGTTTGATACGGAACAAATAGTTAATGATCCTACTAGAATTACCCTTACTTAAGCTAGTGTTATAGATCTGGTTTTAAGTAGACATAAAGATAGAATTTTACGGTGTCGCACACTTCCATGTGACATTAGTGACCATTTACCTATATTTATGACTAGGAAGTCTATTAAAGGTCAGTTTAAACATAGTAAGTATGTAGCAATTAGGTCTTTAAAACAATACTGAAAGGAGGTTTTTTTTAATGAGAAATTAAAATGTACTGACTGGGACCCAGATTTTAAAGCCGTTACTGTAGATTCATCGTGAAATCATTTTAAATGTATTCTAATAAAGTTTTGGACTTTGTTGCTCCAAAAAAGAATGTTCGTTTGAATAAAAGAACTGAATCCTGGATATCTCCTGAAATTCTAAATTGCATTAAAGAGAGGGACATTTGTGTATACATTCAAGAAAAGTAAAAATAGAAGACTACGCATCATTTTGCAAATATAGAAATATAGTCCATCGTGAGGTGAAACAGGTCAAACAAGAAAATTTGTCTAATAAAATAGAAAATAATAAAATTGATTCCAAATCTTTATGGAAACAAATAAAAAATTTAGGATACAGTTCCAAGTCGAAGTTTTTCAAATGTTGTTTAGAATATTAATGAAATAATGAGGTTAAAATTATTTTATAGACATAGCAATGTCCTTGATTTTGATATAAGAAAAACATTATGTATTCCCCTTATTCAATGTCAGTTTGATTATGCTTGTCAAACTGACATTGAATAAGGGGAATACATAATGTTTTTCTTATATGGTAATATAATTTTTTTTTGTATGTTATGTTTCTTGTGAAATAGAAATATAATTTTATACATTTGTATTACCAAATCTTATTTCAATATAACTTCAAGTTCAAGATTTTTCAACATGGTTTAATGTTTGTCATTTATAAGTTATCATCATTACCATTAATTTTTCTGATACTTAACATTGGAGTCAGATTTGGAAGGATGCATTTTACAAACATGTGTCTGAAAAATGAAGAATAAAAAACTGTTGGCAATATGCTAAAATGTATTTAGTACATGTTCAAGTGGCAAGACCCATTACGACACGAAATTAGCAATCTTATCTGAAAACTTGATCAACAAGTTTTGTAACATAACATACTTTAAAAATATTGTATTCGAATCCTATTCGCCGGGTTGGCATGCCGCAATGCTGAGCATTACGCTATTCGGTAATTGCGAAAATTGACAATCAAGTTCAATACATAAAGACACCGTTGATATCATAAAGTTTATGTTTATAATCCGCTACCCCTATTCACATCAATAATATAGAAACGTGGTATTGTTTACTGGTGAGAATATCCCGACGAGGTTATATTGTAAAACTACCCACATGTTATGATTGAAAATTGTAAATACTTCAATACCTTTACGTTTAAAAAGGTTTTAAAACCACATGCCTCGATAATTACATCGTACAAAAAACCAGGGGGCTGTTTCACTAACATACTTAAGTATACTTAAGGAAGGATTTACGCCAATTTTCAGTGCCACTCAAATTAGCGTTTCACCATAAGGAAACTGACGTAACTTTTCCCATAAGTTTAGGCAAGCGCAGACCGTCCATAACTTGTCACATAGTGTAAATATGGCGCCCACTCATAACATAACTTTATGGAAATGTTAGTGAAACGGCCCCCAGGTCTTTATGTTGAAATTAATCTACAGTAAGATCAGCATTAACCAATGGACAGTTCCACAACTGTCAATCATGATCATTTATAACTGTACGTGGTCAATTTTAATCCAATAGATTAGGATTATATATTGTCAGCTGACAATCTGACCTAGAAAATACAAAAGAAAGCATACTTCCTGTTTGTGATAAACCTTATCACAAGATCAAAGCAAATATGCCGCATGGGAAGGAGCTTAAACAATTGTGAAACTATCCATTGACATTACGCCGAGACTACTATAACCACGTCCTTAGAATAGTGACTAATTTGTTAAACAAAGTAATCCTTTGTGTACACAGACATGCGGCTGTTTGTCATAGTATACGCTAATCCTTTTATTGGTTAACAGATTATAAATACTCAGAAATAGCAGGTACGGCGTAATGTTCACATGTGACCTATAAATTAGATATCGAATAAGCGTGCCCTAACGACCAGTGACATTGGACTACAGTACAAACCGTTTATAAGGAACTCATAGGGACCATGAAAATGTGTTCGTTAAAACCGGAGTGAGTTCCTTATAAACGTATTGTAAACTAATTCATTGCGTAAGCTTGGGGAATGAAAATTAGTTCCTTATAACCGAAAGTTCCTTACAACCGGGTTCCTTATAAGCGGACTTTACTGTAATACATTATGTCTTTACAATATTCAAATGCCGACCACAAAATATTAAACAAACATTTATCGCAAGCAAATGACTCTTAAAGACAATTGTCCCGGATCAACAGAGAAAGATTTAAGTTTAAGTCATTCCCACTGCCCAAAGCCACAAAAAGTCATTAAGGCCATCAAATATGACCGCATGTTTTCAAACGTTTAAATATTGTGAGATTCGACCTTAGGTCGTATTTGCTGATTCGTGCCCTGTTCACATTAACATATTAGCAAAGTTATATCAAAGTCCATTAATGAATTTAAGTGATATAAATCGGACACAAAACGCTGGCTCAAACATTTGAGAATCAAAATCGCTGCCTTATGCTTTATGCATATTGCCTCAGTACACATAACATTAGAGCACAGTTCCGTAAGAAGAGTGCAGGAGAAACGGAGCAGACACGAAAAACAGTCTAAAAATGACCTTAAAGTGTGACCTTGGCCCATGGGAGGACAAACAAATGGAAAGGAAATGGCGTGCATAATGTACACTTTTAACATCACAATATAAATTGAACAGATGTTCAAACAAAGAATGTTGCAAACAATGTAGATATGTCATGTTTAAGGGTACCATGACAAAATGGCCCGTACAAAAACTAGCACAAGGGACGCATTGACAATAGTTTACTGTCAATCACAAGTTTCATGTTACAAAACAAAGTTTGTAAGATTTCACAGGATCCAGATTTTAGTATACTAACAAACAGACGGACGTACAGTAGGACACAAATACAGACAGTCAGACGGACGGACAGAGGACAAACCGATAGTCCCATCCGGTGTGAACAATAGTTTACTTATGTATCAACATGATTCCCCTTTTAGCATTAAAAGGTGACTACATTGTATCATGCGTGATAATCATAAATGAATCTATCCTTGAAGTAAATAAAATCATGTAACGTTTTCGTCCGAAAATGAAATTGTGAAAGGCACCTGTAATCGATGTTTTCTTTATATATAGAACCCAGTCCCGGGAAATATTAATGTGAAAAATCGCAATGACAGTTAGCCACCGCTATTTATATATGAGAAACAATCTACCGAAATTTGAAATAATTTTGTTGAAAGTGGTGTTTGTAAAATTATGCATAGATAACCTCAATGCGTTTTATATTTACATTATTAAACACACACATAGCATTAAAATGAATAAAAACATGATTGCAGTACTTTAAACAATTAACAGTGCGTCAATATGGACTTATTATGCAGAAACCCCGTATCTATCGTAGCGTCTTTATGTGTCCTACCCCAACCAACAGTGCGACGAAACAACAGTCGGGCAATTGCCCGTATACATCAGAATTGTATATAAAAATAATGAATCACATGTGGAAGTGTAATTGACAGTACTCAAAAAGGTACACATTACCTTTTGTTTGACAGAAAGTAGAATCGGTGTGTCTCCGTACTGACGCATGGAATAACAGAACATAGTTAAAAGGATCTGTTTGATCATATATACATATATGTAGATTTGTTATAATTTCCCTGAACACATTGATACAAACCGTCTTTTTGAAACCACGAAAGTCCACAACACAAGGTTAATCATTTAAACTGCTGTTGTAAAAAGTATTGTTTTAAAATCACATTAAAGTTTGCATGTTCAACATTTTACAAAAATCAGTATCAATAAAATATTTCACAAACAAATCTTTTTATCTATCGCAACTTAAACATGTAAAGGACACACATCACGCTACTTTTAAAAAAAACGGGTGATGATATCAGCAGGATGATTGTTTTCTTGTTGAAACGATATACTAGGTCATGGCTATTTTAAACAATTAAATCATTACGGGATTGTCCTTGATATCATTTTTGTGAACATCGATGTGTTATTCACTTTTAAATAATATTTAATGATATGTGAAATGCAAGGCATCCTGATTTTTAACATCGTCGAATACTTTTAGAACATTGAATGATATGTATGTAGGTGAATTTATTGTATAATTATTCCAAAGCAAACGTTTAGTTGCGATATTTGAAAATGTTAACATACCAAACAACACACAAGCAGGTGTACAGTGAACTCGACAATTACGGGTTAGTAAAGAACAACATTCACAAGCGGTTCCAGAGGGGGGGGCGCACTCGGCGCGCCCCCCTGATTTTGTTATGCCCAAAACGCTATTTTTGTCTCAAATTTTTCTTCGCTCGCTTCGATCGCGATTATTTGCAAGCATTATTTTAATACAACTAAGGCAACACACCTCCCCTGAGGTCAAATCCTGGATCCGCCACTGACATTAAGCATGTCTTTTTGAAACAAAAATTTAGAGAAACAAATCTGCGTAATTGTTCAGCAATATATTCCTCCTGACAATAATACATTTAGGAATTCTTCGATTTTAAAAACACCGTCTTTAGAGAATTCAACTGTAAGCAAGTGAAAAATGTTTATATATAAGAGTTTTTACAGCATGACATCTGGATTATTGTAGGTGTTTTACTTTCTAATTTACATTGTACGACCGGACCTGAGTTACTGTTTTTGACGTTTCTTGTTAATTGAATTCTGTCTAGATGAAAAGTTTATAACGTTGTTTTCGCTTTGTGAAAAGTTATAGATAACCTGCGCTTGCATTAACTTAGGAGAAAAGTTTTGAAAACTTTGAGTTGCGCTAAACTTTACTTAAATGATTGGCTACGCATACTTAAGTATAATAGTGAAACAGCGCCGGCATCTTCCTGAATTTTAACTTTGTTGTTTGCAGCTCTTCCTGCGCTTTTTTGAATGTTGTCCTAACTGTTTAAGTTGCAAGATCTACATTAGGCAAATTCTGTACATTAAACACATTTTTTACCAATACCATTCTTTAATTGTGTTCTCTTTCGATATAATGTCATTATATTGAACAATAGTACGCGCAAGAACTATTTAACAATTAAGTCCCTGAATGCTTGACCACTGCTCTAAGCTGTCAGATATCGTTTGAGCATTTTTAAGTTGTATTTAAAGGCCCGTGCACGCAATAGATATCCCGTGATGCATATCCTATTCTCCATAATGCCGCTAATTATTATTCTAGAAATAGAATGTTTTGTAAAAATAACATAAACATGGCAAACCCATGGCATAAAGAACAGCAGCAGCAGCAGCAGAAGTGGCGGCGGCAGCAGCAGCAGCAACAACAACAACAGTAACAGTAGCATCAACTGAAGCAGCAGCAGCAGTAGCAGCAGCAAAAACATCAACGACGACGACGACAACAACAACAACGACAATAAAAAACAACTGCAGCAATTGCGTCTGTTTCCGTTAATTTTTATATTGAATACTCCTATCCAGACTGTGTTTGTTTTAACTTCGAAATAGACAAAATGCATGTACAAAATAAATTATAATTTATTTTGATCGCGTTTAAATCGTGGACAAGAACTTGACCACATAAAAGATAAAACAAATGATACATTGGTACAAAGTGCGTTGATATAAATATACGCGTACATCCATTATCAAATGACCATTGGGAACAAAGTATTCAATCACATCTCAATCGAAACCAATGTTAACCTGTATTATTTACAACAATATCAGTCGTTTAATTATGTCAGGTAACCTGTAATACATGTGCGTCATGTTTATATCAACTGCTCTGGTTCACGTGTTCTTTAATTTGATATATGTTACTTGTACTTTTCGTACTCACTGGTTTTGTTAACATTAGCATACCTGAGCACACAGTGCTCATCAAGAGCTAATGTGACCGGCCTTTGTCCGTCGTCGTCCGTCAACATTTTTACTTAAATATATTCTCCTCTGAGACCCCTTATTGGATTTTGACCAAACTTTACAGGAGTGATGTCTGGGTGGTCCCCTACCAAAGTTGTTTAAACCGTTCTAATTGGATGCATAAGAAGGTCATGCGGTCAAAAGATAGGGTTTTCAAAATGCAATTTTCAAAAATATTATTGTCCGAAACTACAAGTCCGTGAACTTTCATATTTAGTATATAACATCAGCCAGATTTCTTTTACCAAGTTTGGTCAAATTATGCCACTGTAATCAAAATTTACCCCGCCCCGGGGGGTCACAATTTTACATTAAGTTATATAAGGAAAACATCAAACGACTTCTTTTCCTAAACCGCTAAAGGAAATTAAACCAAATTCAACAGGAATGAATCCTTGGTGGCCCCCTACCATAATTATTCAAACGGTTCTGATCGGTTGTATAAGGAGGTCACGGGGTAAAAAAAAGGGTTTTCAAAATGCAATTTTTAAAAACGTTCTTGTCCAATACTACAAGGCACAGTATCTTGTTTAACATTTTAATAAATATATTGATTATATTCATTTCTGTGATGTATAAATGCATCTTGTGTTAATATTGAGTGTTTGTGAAGTCTTTAACTAGAAATATTATGAACAATATTGTCTGATTGTCCTAACCGTATTTTTCTAACTTTCATTTGTTAATGTAAAATATCATTGGTGTAAATGTTTTGTTTCGAAGGCCGAAATGTAAATAAACTGGTATAACCTAATTAATATGTTACATCTGTTAAATAAATTTATTATTATTATTAATTAAATCAAATTTGCATAGTGTTTTGTATATGGACAATCTACATGAACATGTTATTTAAAATAAATACAATTTTTATTCCGTTTGATTTAAGTTTCAAACATTTGTCTCCCACATATTTATAACAAGCGGTATCAGAGGGCGCTGGATCGCTCACCTAATAAATAGGTCAAACGGTCACAGTTGAGCCCCTTTTTACACAAGCAGCACACATTGAAAACAAGAAATAGCTTAATCTGAACAATATTTGTACATTGTCATCAAGGACATTTTGGTGTAAAGTATCTTAAATTTCTACAAGTGGTTTAGCTGTTGTTTAAATGTCCGTTTTTTCCTAAATTTGCTATTGTCCCTATAGGCATAATTTGAGCAAACTTTGTAAAGGACCACTAGATGATGCTATAAACCACATATCAAGGATATAGGCCTTGTGTATTTTGACAAGAATATTTCACTATACATGTAAAATAATATATATCACTGATAAGACCTTTTGGCGACGCCTTGTGCCCCTACAGAAAAATCTGAACAATTTGTGTAGCAGATCAAAGGCTTCCCTGAATATCTATATGTAAAACTGATAAGACCATTTGGCGGCCCCTTTTTTACCCTTATGACATCATTTGAACACTCTTTATAAATGATCTTGATTGACAGTTGCGGAACGGTCCAATATTTAACGCTTTCAAAACAAGAACTCTAGTGTGAAATTTATATGTGTCTTCAAATATAAGACATTTAAGACTTTAAAAAAGAGGAAGAGAATGCGTGAGATTATGTTTTATTAAAAGTGTTCTAGCAGCTAGTTTTGGCAATGACAATAACTTGTTAACAAAGGTTAACAGTGTAAACCATCATCTAAAAAGCTATTGTTGTCACTAGTATTATATCACATTTCCTTCAAGAGTTGCGGAAAACTAGCCAATGAAATTACGTTTTATATTTAAAGTTTGATTGACCTTTCAAAACATGTGCGTTGGTTTCTTTTTTAAGTTAGAAAATTCCAGTATGACGTCATTGTTATTGAAGAGTATTTAATTGTAACATGCGATTTCATGAAAACGAGATTGTGAAAGTACGTTTGGAGTGTAACGGAAGAAAGTACTGTGGTTGCAGATGGTTATAATACAGTATTCAAAACATCTGAACCTGTCAATTTCAGTCGCGCGACTTAAAAGCAATCCGTCGTCATGTGCGATAAAGTTGAACCGGACACAAAGCAATGTAAACTTTTTTGGAACAAACTTTTTATGAACTGAGTCTTCACAAAGGGTTGGCCTATGAAATACAGGTGAATCACTACAAATTGAAGTGGGTTCATTTTTTCACTAAATTGAGCGTTTAGGAAACCTTGAACAAAACACCCAATCCATAATTTTATTTAAGATCACTACAAAGAAAGCACAGCAAAAACTCAACTACAATTGTTGCCTTAATGTGAGAAGATTGTTAAAGGAAGGGGGCATGGCAGTTTTATTATCGTAGTACTTTATATTATACAAGTCATTATACTGAAGTAATGTAGTAATACTATGTAATAATGTATGTGAAGCAATACTATGATTTACTTTACAAGAGACAGGTGCATATTTTCACATAATCTAGGTTGATAAGTTAACCATGGCTGGACTTAGGAACATTGTGTGGAATAAAACTTAAAATACATAAACTCAATAAAAGTATTGGTGATACAAAAATAACACTACACTGAACACAATTTATTTGTACGCGTTCACCGGAATATCTTTGTACTTTACTATTAAATATAGTTTTTCTTTTAACACTAAACAATATTTCGTTGTTTCATTTATACTGTGTGTTAACTCCACAAAATGATTTTTGCTTTAAAAGGAAAACCGTCAAATAAATAGCTTAAGTTGTAACCAATGCCATACCCCCTTCCTTTTTAAAGTATACAATGACAATCATACAAGTGAATGTTGCAATGAAATAGTTTTCTGTATTATCATATACATAATATATATACTTCTAATATGTAACGATATATGCAATACTTGCCTCCGATATCATCAAACGTGAGTTCTGTTGTTACCGAATAAAATGGTATGGCCTTCATGTTCATTAAAAATGCAAAAAAATACTCGCTTGTTGGACCAATCTTAATTTTAGGTCTGGAATTTTGGCTAACGTGAAGCAAAAAAACTAACTAAAAAATAATTGTAAGTGCATGAG
>Ga0224511_10004707_pt1 | contig 10429 bp, 4 predicted proteins | sample SF_May12_sed_USG_2_FD_169988 | JGI IMG/M metagenome (GOLD analysis project Ga0224511, IMG submission 169988) | Sediment microbial communities from San Francisco Bay, California, United States - SF_May12_sed_USGS_8_1 | ecosystem: Environmental > Aquatic > Marine > Sediment | place: USA... | reverse complement strand
GTTGAAATCGAAAGTTAAAGAACTTACCTTGATTTTGTTTCATTTTTATTGCACAGAAAATCGTAAAAAATGAATAAAAGAAAAAAATATTCAAAATTCTTTCGGTAATAGGTACACGGCCAGTATATGTTTGTAAACGACAAAACACGGATTGAGTCGTGACCAGAAACCCGATAAATTTATTTCCCTAAAATAGATAAAGCATTGATATTGAATATAGTGAACGTAACTGACTTTTACCATATTAGTTTAAATACGCTATTATAAACATTTCCTCGTATTTTCGCAGCTCAGTCGGTAAGCGCGAGGTCCTATATTTTTCCTGCTTAGACACGAGTTCGACTCCAACACGAGCTTCGGCTCAAACCCAAATCAAGGGGATTCACAAGAAAAAAATAATGATTACCAGAAATGTCTTTTATAAACTACTTTGTAGCAATCGTAATGGTACAGATTAAAAAACTCGAATGAGAATTTCAGTTCAAACCAAAAACATTAAGTAATGTATTTAGTACTAAACTGATGAAATAGAAAGCCCTCAGGAAACATAGCCTGCAGGAGTATAAAGCATCCTCGGCTTTATTGAAGCTGTTTATCAGTGGTAAAAAAGGATGCCACACCACTGACGCCACCTAGCGCATGAGCGGAACTCTTTTTTCAAATGTAAAAAACATACAATCCATGATCTCTGAGGACCAGATAAATATAACTACACAATGATGTAGTACGGAGCGACATTTTACAGCTGCCGCACAGGCACTAAACACCAGCTATAGTAAGTTAAATTAAACTGATGAAAGGGAAAGCCCCCAGGAAACATATCCTGCACGAGAAAAAACAGCCTCAGTTTTATTGAAGCTGTTCATTAGTGGAAATGAGGGATGTCACACAACTGACGCCCCCTAGCGCATGAGCGGAACTCTTTTTCCAAATGTAAACAACATACAATCCATAATCCCTGAGGACCAGATAAGGTTTAAATAGCCGGGTTTTCAAAGGAAATTTCTGGTTGACTTATTATGTAAGGAAGTCCGCGTTTCAGATCAATAACTTCAGTTTGAATACACCAAATATTGTTGATACTTAGATAACATATATTTGCAAAAAAACTAGTTTGTTGAAAAATTGTGGCCTGCAAATTGTTTCCATGCATAACGTTTAAACAATTATAAAACTTTACTGCATTTATTAAAATCAGTTGCAACGGGGACAAACAGAAAAGTACCTCGGACTTGGTGATTGAGATAACGGTTAACATACAAATGTAGTATATAACATTTAAAGACAATTGCATGTGTAATTAACAAATGGCAGGCAAAAATTAAAAAGCTTTTCAAAGCAACAAAAATAACTCTGATTTAAACAGTACATTTTTTCCTTTTCGTCCTGTGATCGATTATAATCGGACTTATAAAGGTTTCCTATACTAACCTTTCATTTGACTTATAATTTATGAAACCAAAATTGTCGCGTTTAACTTGGTGTACACGTTTTTTTTGTAAACACGAAATCGTGACATTAAGTCTTTGTTACAAAAGTTGATTATACGATTAAGAGTTTTTAACAACTTTTTTAGAAATGAGATATCTGTTGAATTAAAAACAAAATCAGTAATAGTATTAAGAAAATAATATTGAGTTAAAGGAGATTATTTATTTAGTTAAAATTATAGAAAACATTATTGTGTTAAAATGCAGCTTCAAAAATACGTGATCATGTTCTGTGTTATTTACTCGAACACGCCCCTATAGTGACACTATGGATACAGAAGTACCTTGGAACACTTGCTGCAATCCCGGCCTCTTAATATTATGGATATTTCTATTATTTTAATGGATACTTAAAATCCGCTTAATCAATACCATTTGTTTCAGAATGGCAGCATCCTCGGAAGAAAAGAATGAAAGAAACTTCTTACAACTGCACAGACTTGTACTTGACTCTACACGCGTCCTTAGAGCCAAGTTTGACTCATTTGTACCACCAGGTACAATCAAAACATGGCTGCCACGTGACAAGGACTTGAAAAGAGCTAAGTTAACAGACAAACAGATAAGTCACATTAAACGGCATCCAGTATCAGAGGAGTTTGACATCTCTATGTTGACGTCTCTTTTGCGAAACTTCTGTTATAAAGCGGACCTTAAACATCCGCTTTGGGACGAGACAGACAACAGAAAAATAGTTCCGTCGCTCACGATGGAAATTGCAGACATTGTTAGGATAAGGAACCTGAGAAACGATGTATGTATGATTTGTTGGATATACATCTGAAATCTTACCTACAACATATATGATATTTTTCCTGTTTTAAATGACATTGTGTTGTTTTAGTAGCCAAAACATTGTCATAATTGTGTCAAAGACTGCGAGTTTTGATCCACACGGCAAAAATACGTCACTGAGAAAAAAGCAATAATAACGCATCAATCTGGTATTTTAGAGGAGTTCATCAGCTTACAAAATTGGTTCCTAGTGACATATCTATTAAGAGATATATATAAATGTATCATTTCTTTGCAAGATTATTACATTGAATTAACCACAAATATACTGATAAAAATTTATTTGAAATGTACTCTTTGTATGATGTTTAAGGTTTATAATTCAAATAAGTGAAATTAACACAAATATAAGGATAAAATTGATGATGATGATGATGATGATGATGATGATGATGATGATGATGATGATGATGATGATGATGATGATGCTTCTGCTGCTGCTGCTGATGATGATGATAATGATGATGATGATTATGATGATAATTCTGTTTTTGAAAATATTATCTGCAAGAATATTTCATTCAAATGATATCAAACTAAAAGGGTGCTTTCGGGAACGAAAGCAATCATGTCTCCCCCATATGTCACTGGATGGAAACAATTGTTTTTTTTAAAATGAAGATGGGATCATAACCTTGAGCTATAACAGGAAATGTGGGATACTGATCTGCTGCAACATGGGAAAGGGGGTTAATTTGTTAAATTTGTTGAAAAATGAATTTGTGATAAAAATTGACCTGCTTGTTATGTATTTTGTGTAGCATTGTGAGACTGGCTTGATTTCTGCTTTGCTTGAGAGTATACCACTTTTACTCTCTGAGCATGTTTGTGACACTGCTTGTGTAGTGATAGTCATTTTGAACATACCTTGCGGCTGACCTTTGAACCATGTCTATCCTGTATGTGAGGTGTTTCAGCCATGGGTGCCATATGGTTGAACAATATTCGATCTGGGGGCGAACATAATTATGTTCTGTATGCACCCATTTTAGTTGTTTGTTTTGCGTTTTGACATTTCGTCTGGTGAATCTCAGATTGTTTTTGGCCCTATTTGTGATAGTGTTTATGTGAGATGACGAATTGAGGTTACCGGTACTACTGATAGTAACCCCGATATATTTTGCGTTTTCTGTGGTCCTGAGAGTGGTGTCATGCAGTGTGTATGGGATGTTTTCAAAGGTTAACTGTTACATATATAATAAAATATTTGTATCTCTATTGAAAGGATTAATAATATTATGTTTAATTACGGCTTTCAGATGAGCCACGCACCTGCTGCCACTCTAGATGATAAAACCTTCAATGCTCAATGGGGCATGTTAGCTAAGGTGAGTCGCTTACGATAACCACGTATGGAAGAGTGCTTGAAAAGAAAAGAACATTTGTTAACTAATTCGCTCACTCCCAAACCGACCAACCACGCTCAACCAACCCACCGATCACAAACAACCCACCCACCAAACCAATCAACCGCACAAAACCCACCCAAAATCCAATCCCACCCACAAATCCACCCAAACCCACTCTCCTTTTCACCGAACTACCCAAAAACCCGCCCTCTGGTCCACCCACCCACCAACCCAAATGCCATCTATTGACCCACCCATTCACCGACCCATCCCTCCACGCACCTAACCACCAATCCGCTCCCTTAACTATTCTTTGTATACTTTATAAAAGTCTTACTTATTAATCATGTTGATTTTTTTCTTTGCTATTGTCATATGTTTGGTTATCGTTTTAGACCATGATAAGACTTGGTTCAACGTGCGGTCTCTTGGACCTGGTAGACGAAATACAAGAACTTCTGACGAAGCCACTATATTTGTTTACTACTAAAATGAGAAACCTGAGAGGTTTGTTCAGTTTGTTACCGGAGAAATACACAACAAGCACTACATAACCTTATACATAATTATTTTCTTTCTTACGTTTGGGAATTGTGTTAGGTCTAATGAAATCTCAGCAACCAGTAAGTGTTTGCTTCTACTATGATGCAATTATAAAAATGTTCAACCCCTTATATTTTCGCACATCAAATAGTTGTATATGTATCAAAAACAAATACTTGTAAATAAAAACCTAGCTTGTAACTAAGACCAGTGGAACCACGGGCAATTTTTCATGTTTTAACTTGAAAATGCTATATTGTCTAGGTTTTGATTTTTGCTTGCGATTTAATTGAATAACAAGACTTGTTATTTCAAGATAAAAGCCATGTGCTCAAACGTAAAAAGTAAAATCCAAAATGATGTTAAATAAAATATTTTACATGAGCTAATCTAACTATTGGTTCTGGTATACAATGATTATACTAGGCACTAAAGAAAAATCTTCCTTCAAAAGAATGATTATATTAACATTTACTTGTTCGAACATTTACCGCACAAGAGATTTAGGTTATAAAATTGATATAATTTAATCATAATTATTACAGATGCAACAAAACGGTTTCTCAAGGCCAAAGCCGACCGACATTTCATCAAGACATCACTGTACGACAAAGCTCTAAACCAACTGCAGGAGAACAACTTACTGATTTTGACTGGGAACCCTGGGGAAGGAAAAACAGCAATGGCTGCACACCTTGCTCTTGAGGGGGACACAAAGAAAGAAAATTGCATCAAACTGGAGAGTGTTCATGATTGGGAGGATGTAGACTGGTCACTTCGATGCTTTACTACAGTGATCATAGACGACATATTTGGCGGAATATCGCTTGACCATGAACGGCTGAGGGAATGGAAAACAGTCCTTGAAGATATTGAGCAATGTGCAAAGAAAAAGAAGCTGAGGGTGATTATCACTTCACGACGTTACATCAAAGAAGAAGCAAAGTACGAAATGGACAAAACTACAATGTTCGATGAAACTGCTGTGTACACTGTTCATCTAGATTCAAGGGAATTGTCATCAGACGAAATGAACCACATATTGACTGCCATACTGGAACGAAACGGTATTGATAAAAATGATGTTGATGTAGATATGTGTGTTACTGGGGCCAGAGGTGCATTTAACGTTTGCTCGCGTGAGAGAGAAGATTGTGTGTTCGGTTTTCCTGAATGCGCAATGTTGTTTGCTACCAAAACATTAATATGCCATGGTTCTGATTTCTTTAAAAAACCCGAGTACCACTTTAAGGCCTATATTGAGCAGTTGTACAAACCAAAAGAAACTGATCAGTTTTACAAGTTTGTTGCATTAGTAGCAGTATGGGCCGAACATGATCATACTATCAAAGAAACGGATCTACAAAATCCGAAAAATGTGTCAGCACATATTCAAAATATAGCTGATTGCTTTGGAATCAATATCAACCACGAGTTTGTTGAAACTGTGAAGTTTTCTTTGAATGCATACACTAAATTTCTATTGCTATATATAAATGATTCAGGAGGATATACGTTCTCCCACAATGTCATAGGCGAAATGGTGGGTGTTGTGTTAGGCAAGTACAAGCCACTGGAATGCATTAAACTTTGTCAGCGTGACTTTCTTATGAAACGCATAACAATAAACGAAACTGGAAAAAGTGATCTGCAAGTATTGATCCCAGAAAGAATGTACACTGACCTGTCTGAGAAGTTCATCAGACTTCTTATCCGCGAGGATTTGAGTGGAGAGCAACGGTCAAGAAGAGTGTTTGGTCGTTTAATAGCAACAACACTTTCTCAAGTATTTTCAAAAGAGCGAATTTATGACGACATAGGTGTTCTTAACCACGAAGCATTTGGGATCAAATCCTTTGTAGACTTATTCACGAAAACCATTGTCGATAAGAATCTAGTAGTCAGGCTTTTTAATAATCCCACAATTCCAATTCCTACATATCGTAAAGACAAACAGTTTTATTTGCTTGATCAAATCCTTTTTAACAATCAAACTGTTCTTGCAGATAAAATAATCTCGCAATATGAACTGTTTCAGGGACGAAATACAAAACTTTCTAGTGAGTCGGTTTGTGTGGTTTTAGATAAACTGCCACATTTGCTGTCGATTGTTTTAAAGTCGGACAGAGCGTATTTGAATAGTAAATGCAGTCCAAAACCAGCAAGTTACATTTACGATGGATATGCCGAAAAGTTCTCATACCCACTGATAGTAGCGACCAGTTTGAACAAAATGGACTGTGCGAAGTGTTTGCTGGAACATGGTGCACGAATAAACGTGAAAGACAGTGACGGCATGTCAGCCCTGCATTACGCTGCATACAATGGACACAGTGATTTGATGATGGAGCTGCTAGACAAAAAAATTGATGTGAATCTCAGGGACAACTTTGGGAAAACGCCATTACACTTTGCAGCAGACAGAGGTCATCTAAATGGTGTCAAAACGTGTTTAAAGTATGGTGCAGTTGTACATATGGTGAACGATGACAACCAAACAGCCCTCCATGTTGCAGCCTACCGAGGACACAGTGACGTAATGAAGGAGATGCTGGACTGCAAAGCTGATATAAATGCCATGGACAAACATGTAAAAACACCATTACACTATGCAGCAGAATACGGTCATCTAGAGGCTGTCAAAATGTGTTTGAAATTTGATGCAGATTTGAAAATAGTGGAAGTTACCAATAAAACAGCCCTCCACCTTGCAGCCTACCGAGGAAGCAGTGATGTAATTACGGAGCTGCTGGACTGTAAAGCTGATATAAATGTTAGAGACAAACATGGGAAAACACCATTACACTATGCAACGGCATTAGATCATCTAGATGCTGTCAAAACGTGTTTGAAAAATGGTGCAGATGTGAACATAGTGGACGGTGACAACCAAACATCCCTCCACCTTGCAGCCTCTCGTGGACACTTTGGCGTGATGAAGGAGATGCTGGTCTGTAAAGCTGATGTAAATGCCAGGAACAAACATGGGAAAACAGCATTACACCTTGCAGCCTTCCGAGGTCACAATGAGCTGATGAAGGAGCTGCTGGACAGGACGGCTGACGTGAATGCCAGGGATAACTTCGGGAAAACAGCATTATACATTGCATCAGAAAACGGTCAACTAGATGCTGCAAAAACGTGTTTGAAATATGGTGCAGATGTGAACATAGTGAATAATTGCAACGACAAAGCCCTTTACATAGCAGCCAACCGAGGTCACAGTGACCTGATGAAGGAGCTGCTGGACAGGACGGCTGACGTGAATGCCAGGGATAACTCCGGGAAAACAGCATTATACATTGCATCAAAAAACGGTCACATAGATGCTGTCAGAACGTGTTTGAAATATGGTGCAGATGTGAATATGGTGGATAAGTACAACCAAACAGTCCTTCACCTTGCAGCCTTTTGTGGACACAGTGACGTGATGAAGGAGCTGCTGGACTGTAAAGCTGATGTAAATGCCAGGAACAACAATGGGACAACAGCATTATACATTGTATCAGAAAAGGGTCAACAAGATGCTGCCATAACGTGTTTGAAATATGGTGCTGATGTGAACATAGTGTACAATAACAACCACACAGCCCTTCACCTTGCAGCCTACCGAGGTCACGATGAGCTGATGAAGGAGCTGCTGGACAGAAAGGCTGACGTGAATGCCATGAATAAGTCCGGGAAAACAGCATTATACATTTCATCAGAAAACGGTCATCAAGTTGCTGCCAGAACGTGTTTAAAATATGGTGCTGATGTGAACGTAGTGTACAATAACAACCAAACAGCCCTTCACCTTGCAGCCTACGTAGGTCACGATGAGCTGATGAAGGAGCTGCTGGACAGAAAGGCTGACGTGAATGCCATGAATAAGTCCGAGAAAACAGCATTATACATTGCATCAGAAAACGGTCATCAAAATGCTGCCATAACGTGTTTAAAATATGGTGCTGATGTGAACATAGTGTACAATAACAACCAAACAGCCATCCACCTTGCAGCATACAAAGGTCACGATGAGCTGATGAAAGAGCTGCTGGACAGGAAGGCTGACGTAAATGCCATGAATAACTCCGGGAAAACAGCATTACACATTGCATTAGAAAATGACCGACTAGATGCTGCCAGAACGTGTTTGAAATATTGTGCAGATGTAAACATAGTGGATAATTACAAACAAACAGCCCTTCACCTTGCAGCCTACGAAGGTTACACTGAGCTGATGAAGGAGCTGCTGGACAGGAAGGCTGACGTGAATGCCAGGGATAACTTTAGGAAAACAGCATTACATATTGCAGCTGAATACGGTTATCTAAATGCTGTCATTACATGTTTAACGTATGGTGCAAATGTGAACCTCAAAGACTTTTTCTTTAAGACAGCCCTTGAAAATGCTGGTGCATCCACTCCGTATTCGCGAGCTAGAGATGAAGAAAAAATAATTGCACTGCTTCAGAAAACATGCCAAAGTTAACCTGAAAATCACTAGAAAATAAGGTAACACACGAACATGTACATGTTTCGCAGAACAAAGAATTTCTCTGTTACAAGTGGAATATATTACTTTAGTATAATCATTCCTAATTGGTCATTTCATATACCGACAGCTTACGTGATAACGGTCTAATCTTTACATGCACACTAGCAGTTTAACACATGTTCTAAAAACGTTTTAAAAACAGTATAAATGTGTAATCATAGAACAGCACCTAACCATATATCTGAATGTAAAATAGTGTCGTTTCCATCATTTGTTTATATTTAATACAAACGAACGGAATAGGGGCAATTTAAAGTTGAACTTTAAAAAGTATCGCGTCTGCGGCCAAGTTTACTTGGTTAAGGAAAACTATTTTAGCTTTAATGAAATCGACATGTTAAACTAAATTAATGAGTATTCAAATAAACATTTAAACAGACGTGTATTTATATTCTGAATAAGTATTTAAGTAGAACAGTGAAATTAAACATATTTGATTTTCAAAATAAGTTTCTTTGCTACCCATTTTTCTGTTATCCATACGATTAATTATGTAGCCAAATGTACATGCTTTAATAGTGGGGGTGCATTTTGTGAAATACCTTATTATATTCCCATTTAAATATTGAACAAAATATGTACAAACTACTTTAGATTTAAGAATTTGTGTTCTAATTATATTCATCTGTAGCCGTCTGCTCTCGTTCTCTTCGTGCACGCGCGCGTGTGTGACGTACAAGTATTTGTTATCAAAAAAGTATTCTACACAGGTTACTGTTGTAAACAATTAATTATCTTATGTGTTATTTTTTCCCTATGATTACTTTTTTTGCAGTTTTGCATTGGTCATATGTTTATCACGTCTTTTGAACTTTTATACAAAATAATCAACGCAAGATGATTTTTTCTGTTAAAATGAACAAAAACGATTCTCCACGAAGACCGGTGTTCAGTTACCCTTATAGAGCAAAAAGTTCCTGAACAAAAGCTTACGTTGCATGGCATGGCTATTGTATACAAAAGTTTGGTAAGAAATAGAGACTTAAATACTTTTGTCATGTTTGCATGAAGCTTGTTCGGAAAACTCCTCAAATTATTTTGTCAAACAATAACAAACTTATTCAGAATATGGATGTATGGATTTTGTTTCGAGTGTGTTTACATCTTAGATGTAATTGTTTAATTGCCTTTAATTTATAAATTGACCATGAATGTTTTTTCGCATTTTTGCTATGCAATGAATTGTTGTTTTCTAAGGTAATTCTCAATTGATGATATTTTGCAATTTCCTGTCTAATTTAATGCATCATACCCTATTCTTGTCTTGTTTTCGTGTTTTTTGTAAATGTTTATGCTCTGACAAACATGTAATAACTATAGCATGCTGTAAATTGTTTTCATAAATGACAGAGATGATTGAGACGGTGCGTTTCAGGTTATTGCAACTCAAATCAATTGAAGGTTTAAACAGTTATACACTTAAGACCAACACACGTTCCAACGCGTGCACACAGGTCTCAATAATTTGAATAATTTGATTGAGGTGAATCAACTCTGTTTAGTCCGGCAGATATGTGAAAATAATGTGCGTTTAGTGATACAAGCATGGAATTTGGCACACTGCTAGGGCAGTGTCTTACGAAGTTTTTTGGATATAGGGACATTGGAAATTCTTCTCACAGCCAAAATGGCAGCCATTTTACAAAATGGCGGCCATTTTACAAAATGGCCGATTTTTTTGTTGTACACGTCAGCGGATACATGTAAATACA
>Ga0224511_10004706_pt1 | contig 10429 bp, 6 predicted proteins | sample SF_May12_sed_USG_2_FD_169988 | JGI IMG/M metagenome (GOLD analysis project Ga0224511, IMG submission 169988) | Sediment microbial communities from San Francisco Bay, California, United States - SF_May12_sed_USGS_8_1 | ecosystem: Environmental > Aquatic > Marine > Sediment | place: USA... | reverse complement strand
AAGATGACTTGTGGTCTGGAAACATCTACACAGTGATTGATTTTTACTTCACAAAGTTTCTGCCATTACTCTGATTGTGTTTTATGATAATTAGACAGAACAATTGTGTGTTTTTGTCATAATTTTTGTGACATTGTGACAAGCAAGGTAATTTTTCAACTAATAGAAATTGTAAGTTTAAAAGGATTGTACATTAAATTTGAAACAACAAAGAGACTTTTCATTTTAATCATCTATTAAAATATCTTGGATCAAACAACACATTTTGGTATACTGCAACATACTGACACAGTGAAATCCCTATAACATGAACCACCATTTATGTGGAAACCTCACTTAACTAATAACATCAACTATATACATTAGCTGATACATATACTTTTTATCAGAAAACTGTATTCTTTTTCTGTCAAACAAGGTTCAGTTTAGCGATGTTCCACTGTATATACTGTGATAACAAGTGTTATTACACAGAAAATTTAGTTTACATTTAAACCATTTCATATTTATCTGCAATTTCCTTTAACAATGGAGCCTGCAGATTGACAAGACAGCAGCACATCTGAAAAATCTTTGTTGATAAATGCCTGTAATGTGCTGGTATATGTTTTAAGATGTCATAGTTTTTCATTATTTCATTAGCTCATTCAACATGAATCCTGCTTCTTCCAATTTTAAAACAAAGTTCAGCCTCCTCTTTTGTAAAATGTCCCTTGCTTGAAAGAAAATGAGGAATATTTAAGGATACACCAGCAGGCAGTTTATCAAATATGTTAAAATCTTTATTTGCTAATATCATATCACCTGGCTGCAATTGTTCCAGTAACTTAGAGTGTTCTACAATGGCTACATTATACGTTGAGCCAGGATACAAGTCATTCGGAGCACCACAGGTTAAAGCTTTCATTGCTGTCTGCTTTTGTAGTTACTGTATGACAGTGATTGACAATTCATATCTGATTATACATCTTGGACAATCTCTGTTGCATCCATAGCTACCCTGGCAGAAGAAAAATCTTCGAAAGATTTAGACATAGAGCCTTTGCATTTAAGTTGAGATAGAATCCCGACAACTTGTAACACACACTCATACAAAATTTCATGTAACACACACATATCAGTGTTATTTATATTTGATATAGTTGCTCTGCTTGTATTGAAACGAACTGCTAAATTCAAATATTTACAATTTAAACGAAGTGTTCTTAACAGTTGGTCTTCAATGCTGAAACAGGTAACGGTCCATCCAGAATAATAATTGAATGGCGACATTATCTGCAACATGGCCACCAGTATTAAGAAGACATCTGCTGGAAATGATGTATATAGCAGCATCTGTAATGAGAAAAATAAAAGCGTGTCTAAAATGTATTAAAATCTTGATATTTTACCTAGTCATTTATTTCCTTTGTCAAATTATTGCAAACATATTGTTAGTATTTACAAAAACACAAGTCATGCCTTAAGTTCATCAAACAGTCAATGATGATGTTTTTTAATAAGGTTCAATATTTATAAACAGTATTTTTTATAAATATTTTATTGAGAAAACTAACCTTGTCTGTATCATGTATAATATCTTATATTGAGACATGAGGACGTTGCATTTTAAGAGCCTGGATCTCACTTTGTAGTTCAGCTATCTCCCTCTCGAATACAGGAACTGAAAATATTGTACAAGCTTTTTATTACATGTTTAAACCTTAGAACATATCTATAAACATATATTTCTAATATTTATCAATGACATTCCTGTAAATATACAAAGTCCCATAAACCTTTTTGCAGATGATACAAAAATCCGTAGAACAATAAAAAATAACGATGATAGTAATTCCCTACAAGATGACATTTTGGAGGCATGCAACTGGGCAAATAAATGGCAACTAACCTTCAATACAAACAAATGCAAATACATGCACATAGGAAACAAACCATCTGAAAATACATACTACATAAAAGACAGCAATAAACAAGTCAACACCATAACTGAAGTGACTACAGAAAAAGATATTGAAGTCCACTTTGATCCCAAATTAAATTTTCAAGAACATGTACACAAAAAAGTCCTCCTTGCCAATAGGAATCTTGGTTTAATAGCCTAAACCTTCTCTTATATGTCAAAAGAAATGTTCCTAACACTGTATAATCAAACGTAAGACCCCACCTTTAATATATAACACCAGTCTGGTCTCCACAATTCAAACAAGAGGGCACTGGAACGCTCACCTGAGACAGGAGATTTTTAAGATTTCCCTTTTTTCATTGCTTTGTGTACAACAGGCGACACCTGGGAGGTCTAAATCTGAAGGCTATAGTTTAACAATTTAAGTTTTTGATCCGACATGACCCATATTCGAACTTGGCCTAGATATTGCCAAAACAAACATTCTGACCAACTGTGCGTTCAGTAAGCATTTGTGTTCGCGAACGACCGCTAACGTTCGGTAATTGGCGAGCTGTGAATGGCTTAATTACCGAACGTTCGCTGTCGTTCGCAAACACAAATGCTCACTGAACACACGGCATGTTTTATCAAAATCTGGTCGCAAATGTGGCCTCTAGAGTGTAAACAAGAGTTTCCTAAAATTTGACCTGGTGACCTAGGTTTTGACCCAACGTGACCCATATCCAAACCTGGCCTAGATATTATCAAGACAAACATTCTGACCAAGTTTCATCAAAATCGGGTTGCAAATGTGGCCTTTAGAGTGTAAACAAGAATCTCCTCAAATTTGAACTGGTGACCTAGTTTTTAACCAAACATGACATATTTTCGAACTTGGCCTAGATATTGTCAAAACAAACATTCTGACCAAGTTTCATTATAATTGGCTCGCAAATGTGGCCTCTAAAGTATAAAAAAATAATTTCCTAAAATTTGACCTGGTGACCTTGTTTTTGACACGATATGACCCATATTCGAACTTTGCCTAGATATTGTAAAAGCAAACGATCTGACCAAGTTTCATCAAAATCTGGTCCCAAATCTGGCTTCTAGAGTGTAAACAAGAATTTCCTAAAATTTGACCTGGTGACTTAGGTTTTAAATCGACATAACCCATATTCGAACTTGGCCTAGAAATTGCTAAAACAAATATTCTGACGAAGTTTCATCAAAATTGGGTCGCAAATGTAGCCTCTAGACTGTAAACAAGAATTTCCTAAGATTTGACCTGGTGCCCTAGTTTTTGACCTGACATGACATATATTCGAATTTGGCCTATATATTGTCAAAACAAACATTCTGATTGAGTTTCATCAAAATCGGGTGGCAAATCTGGCCTCTAGAGTGTAAACAAGAATTTTCTAAGATTTGACCAGGTGACCTAGTTTTTGACCGGACATGATCAATATTCAAACGTGGTCTAGATATTGTCAAAACAAACATTCTGACGACGTTTTATCATAATCAGGTTGCAAATGTGGCCTCTAGAGTGTAAACATCAAATGTTGACGGACGACGCACGACGCACGACGACGGACGACTGACAACCACTGACCACAATAGCTCAGGTGAGCTAAAAAGAACAAAAGATAATCGAAAAGGTACAAAGAAGAGCAACAAGAATGGTTAAATGACTATGTGAAAAACCATACCATGAACGCTTAAAAATGTTAGGGATTCCTAGCCTTGAGTACAGAAGGCAAAGAGCAGACATGATACAAACATACAAAATTTACCGGCAAATAGATAAAATGAACATAAATGCCCTTTACCCAGGCCCGCCGAACACTAGTAGAACAAGAGGAAACTTACTTAAAATTCACAAGCAACATTGTAGAACAAACCTAAGGAAACACTCTTTCAGGCAGAGGGTTGTCGGTCCGTGGAATAACCTCCCACAATCAGTTGTTCATGCTCCTTCAATTAATTCCTTCAAAAATCAGTTAAATAAGAACTGGGTGGGGGTCCTGAGAAATTTAAACCCAAGTGTCTAAAATAAAATAACAACTTCCATGATATGTGACCGTGTGTGTATGGGTATATGGACAATATAGTACCCTATTGTGAATGGTCTCTTTTATCAAAAATGAAAAAAAAAGAAAATAAACAAGTGGACCCAGAGGGCCCTGGAACGCTCACCTGAGACATAAGATTTTAAAAAGTTCCCTTTTTTTCATTGCTTTATATACAACAGGCGACACCTGGGAGGTCTAAATCTGAAGTAATGTTTGTAAAAAATTTTTCTAAGATTTGACCTGACATGATCCATATTCGAACTTGGCCTAGATATTATCAAAACAAACATTCTGACCAAGTTTCATCAAAATTGAGTCGCAAATGTGGCCTCTAGAGTGTAAACAAGAGTTTCCTAAGATTTGACCTGGTGACCTAGTTTTTAAACCGACGGGACCCATATCCGAACTTGGCCTAGATATTGTCAAGAAAAACATTCTGACCTAGTTTCATAAATATCGGGTCGCAAATGTGGCCTCTAGAGTAAAAAAAATAATTTCATAAGATTTGATCTGGTGACCTAGTTTTTGACCAGACATGATATATTTTCGAAGTTGGCCTAGATATTGTCAAAACAAACATTCTGACAAAGTTTCATCAACATTGGGTCGCACATCTGGCCTCTAGAGTGTAAACAAGAATTTCTTAAGATTTGACCTGGTGACCTAGTTTTTAAACCGACGTGACCTATATCCGAAGTTTTCCTAAATATTGTGAAGACAAACCTTCTGACAAAGTTTTATCAAAATCGAGTCGCAAATGTGGCCTATAGAGTGTAAACAAGAATTTACTAAGATGGAACATCTACTGAATTTGACAGTACACTTCGTGCTCAGGTGAGCTAAAAAGGAAGAAGATATGTGTAAACTGTAAAATACAAAGTGTGAAAATGTGTAAATACATTTTTAATCAGTGTACAAAGTGTTTTAACTATAAGCCACCGGAAAAATCTCAGTATACATATAAACTTAAATAACTTAAATAATGAATCAAATACCAAGTAATACAGTGAAACAAAATTCACCATTGGATATATATATCAAGATACCGGGAAAACGCCACATAAATCTGCCTAAAGAAACAGGAATGTTTATTAGGGGACAACCGAATTCGGCAGTACTTAAAACTTGATGAACTTGATGAATAAACTAATTTGTGCCTGTATATTGGTAAAGAGAGAGAGTACATGTATATTTTAAATACCTGAATGTTCTACACCACTGCTGACAGAAACATCATCACAACAGGCCCATGTGCTTTGTTTCCATCTATGAAATGGCAGTTACAAATACACGTACAGTCATTGCTGTTCACCTCTCTGTCAGCACGCCTGAAAATGTCAAGTAATAATACAATATTACAAGATCAAATTTGTAACAAGGAATTTAGATTTCTGGATTATAAAACGTATACAAACTGTATATACCGGCATCTTCATGGTGGCTTTTGATTCAAAGTGCCTCAACAAGAATTTGTGGACAATTATTAAAATTGTTGTATTTAGTTTTTAATGACGAATAATTTTCTTAATATTTAGTACTCAACATCTGTTATTGATTTAAAACTCCAATCAAACAGTGTTATTTAAATGATATCCGAAATACAAATATTATCCGAAGGCGGAACTAGTTAGAAATAGCACTCGCATACTGTATTTTTAATTCTGAAAATCAACAAACCTGCATCGTTCGACCCATTTTTTTCGTTCCCTTTTTTGTCTGTCGGAAATCTTAACAAACTGCATGTCTGATTTGCTCCAGTTCGATGAAAACAAAGGCATAGCAGAAAACCATATTGAACAAAACCGCCGATGTACCCGGAAGTTGTAAAACGAAAGTGAAAGCAAACGAGACTTACAGGCCCTACAGGCCTTTTGGATTGTGTCGCTGAAAGCGCCAAGTCATATTGTACTTTGTTAAATAAAAGATGAACGAACATACAAACTTCTTGAATCCTGAAAATACAGTGACACCGAAGTGATTTCTTCTGATTACAAATGTCAGGGCCGTATCGCGATATATTGCGATAGGCCACGATATCGAGGCCCGAGGTATAGATAATGTATCGATTTATCGCAATATCGTCTCAGTAATTTTTATTGATATATCGATATATCGCCGATATTTGTCTTTCGAGAAATCAATATCATTGGTACGCTAAATGGCGTACTACTAATGGTAAGTGTGGCATACAAATATTATCAACAATGTGCTTGGGCATGTCAGTACGTTTAAAAGGGTTTGTCATAGCTATATCAATTATGTACAGGGTTCATACGTTAGACACCCAACCCATTGCCGTGATTTATACGACTCTTCAACATCTACATCGGCGTCATGCAATACAGTTGTTAGTTACTGACCAGGCATTGACAAAGCTTACGTCATGTGTTGTTCTCAGTGTTGAGAACATCGGTATTTATACCATAAATCAACCATGATGTTAGGCGGGCCTTTTACTCATCTGAACTACTTCTTTACCTCTGACACTTTTGATTTTTGCACATGATAAGAAAGCGAAATTTGTCAACGATGTACAACATTTGCCTTTTAATGGTTTGCACAACAACCTTAAAAAATGGCACCGCGTATGCAATAACGGATACATGTTTGACATTACGGATGGGAGGGGAAATCATTGAAAGTGTAATCGGTGAAAGTATAACTTATCTAAGAATATTTTTTTTTTGGGGGGTGGGGGTCTTTTTATTAAAATATTGTTGAAAAATAGAACGCGAACTGAGCAAGGGAAGGAAAACGAGAAACATAAGCGTTTGGGGCCTAACTAATCATATGACCGCGGCCGATATGGATACGCTAGTGCAGTTGGCCTTATATCCATGCCCCCTGTAAATGTCATATATTTGTTCACTGTTATAAAGCATAAAATTGTTTTTGTGTTTTCTGCGAAATACAATTTGTTTTTTAATCTGTTTGATGTGCTTTCTTGAGCTGGATGGAGGTTGGACCATTCAAAAGATTCACATTGAATCTTAAACATAAAAAATAAAATAAACAATTATTAGCGATATTTATTTTACCGAGGAAACCACCGTCGCATCGTTAATTTAGAGGGAGCAAAATCATATGACGCAAACAATAAATGTGTATCAAACCTTTACATTCTTTGGCGTATCAGGTGCTTCCGGGGTCAGTAGATAGGCCTTGCCACTATCTGATTTTTCCACCTGAACAAAGCAGCTAGTCGTATGCCCCATCTCTGAAGGCAAAACTTCCTCACCAAGCAAAGCGTTGATTGTCGTGCTTTTACCATTGGAGGTTCTGTATAAAAGTGAGGAAAAGTGTTAAAAAACACAACATAAAATTATTAAACATAGACTTACTAAAAGCTCAGACATTCTTTAAATTACAAGAAACATGATTTTAAATTATTAACATGTACGATATACATATATCACATAAAAATGTCGTCCTTATAATACATAAAAGTCCAGTGGTTTAATTGTCTTTAGTCCCTTTTACATGTTAAAACCCCCAAGTTCCAGTCATATTTAATAATTACACACAGTACGGACCAAGCAAGTGCACTCACAAATAAGGGCTTCAATTTGTACAGAGCGGTAAATTCGTTTATTCAATCCCAAAAGCGCTGATTGTAGGTGCATTTTTCAACAGTTGGTAACCCTGTTAAAACCTGTTTCTGTTTCCTGTACGCTACAGCAAAGGTCGAAGTGCCTGTGCATAATTCCATAAGATGCCAAGCATGTCTATGTTGACAATTGAAAGAGAGTAGATTTTGTCGATCACAGTCGATCACAGTAATGCCAGTTATGTGTTTTAGTAGTATATTACGTGTGTTAAATCTTAAAATGATGTCATTTTATATATACGTCCCCGTACACTATCCGTAAAATAACAACTCGACAACTTGGTTTCGATACCAGATTTCGCCGAATATTTTCCAGGTCTTTATTTTTTCTTTGTAGGCATATTGTGTCAATTTTACTTGACGTTTATGAAACTAATGCAACATCATTGCAACACAAAAAAAAATGAACTCAGTTGACTTTGTACACCGTGCTATCTGAACCTTTTTTGTTATTGTACCATCGTTTAAGGGTAAAGTCTTTATTATAAATAATGCATAATTATGCAGTTGTATAAAGTGGTATTCTCACATATATGTAATACACGATAACGGTTATAAACATGAACAAAACATGTTGTTTTCATATTTTATTTTTTTATTTTTTTCAAGTTTGGGTTAATTTGTTAAAATTTAAATGTATGTTATCAACTTTGTTGTAGTTGCTAAAAATAATCAGATTTGCTACGATTTCCAATGTACAACTAATATGTATTATTAATAAAGTGAACCCATAACGCCAATCACTACCGACCATTCTAATACAATATACTTGAACTTGTGTTGTTGAGTTAATATGCTATGGTCACAAATCATCTACGGGCACCGTACGGCGTCTAATTCACCAAACATCGTAAGATTCTACGGCGCCCGGAAGGCGGCAGGAAAAATCGTACGATATTTGATCAATATTTTAGACATCGGACGGTACCCGGTAAAGTTTATGTATAGCATGCGTACAATAACCCCGACTTGACCTTTATAATTAGCATCATTCTATTAACGATCTAGCTCACACCTATATACGATCAATACCACGCCTTCCGTCCACCTCGGTAATTTACGCATGAATATGAAAATCAATCGTGCTTTGTTGGTTCAAAGCTTACAAATTATCTACTTAATTTATACGACTGATAATGTGATGTTCGTTAGCCTAATCGGTAAACCAGCGAGTTTGTTTTGACATGAAATACATTTTGCTGGTTCGAGTCTCACATTTTGATTTTTAGTGGTTTTTTTTTAATTTTTGTAACTTTTTGATTGTTTTATTACTCTTTATTTAATCATTAATTACTAGCTTTTTTGTTTTATGTACATTTTATTCAATGAGACAGCGGAACTGAAACAGTGCACACAGAACTAAAATAGTGCATGTAAATGTATACTTTCTATTCACGAGTTTTACGAAATTACACGAGAAACACAATGCCATGCCTTGCCACTCGATCCAAGGTCGACTCAAGTATTAAAATAATTAAAAAAACACTTCTCTGTTGAGGCTCGAACCCGTGACTTTTTAATTACGGGCATCGATTGTAACCCCTCGGCCACGCCGGTACTGTTAAGCCTAGTACTTGTATTGAATACATAAACACTATTATTGTTCAACAAACATGCGCGATCTTAGACGACTGTCAGAGATTGCATTATCGATAACTTATTTTGCGTTTGTATTCGATAGCTAATATATTCGTGCATAAAGGTCAAGTCGGGGTTATCGTACGCATGCTATACTACTTAAAATTCCACTGTGCCCGTACCGCGTTTTGTAGGGTCAATGACGGTAAAATGACACCCATCGCACATATCGATCAGGCACCGGACGATTTTTGTTTTAAATTTAAATCGTACAATTTCATCGGCGACCGCCCGAGCATCGTACGATGTCTGACATACGCCATGGACTTTCAAACATCTCTTAACAAATCGACTGATGACCGTCCAGGCACCGGACGTTGCCCTTCCGGTCACCGGCCGATGTTTTTTATGAGTCGAACTGCCAACAGTGAGAAGCGACGTGTTTTTGCTAAAAGTACACATTATATTTACATAGATATCTTACTTTAGAAGACCAACAAAAATACAAAAAAAATCTTTGAAGATGCTAGGTCGGTATCTTTATATCCTTTAATTCGGGCCCAAATCATGCAATATGTTTAGTTTACTAAACAAATTAACGTTGCAAAAGAAATTTGTGAAAATAATGTGTTTTTGGACAAAAAGTAAAGACAAAACAACAACAAAACAAAACAATCAAACATAAAAACCCTTGGCGGAGCCGAGAATTGAACCCTGGACCTCTTGCACCCAAAGCGAATGCGTTACCACTGCAGCACCGAGTCAACTGAGAGTATCGATTGTAGTCAAGCTATTTAAATGTTTCGACGCAATGAGTCGAACCGTACAAGTAACAAAGCTGAATTTGCGGACCACACATTTTCAACAAATTCATTTTTCTGTTATATTTTTATTACATTAGTGAATAACTAGATAGAGCAGTTTCTAATATTTACAGGAGTAGTTTACACGGCTTAAATATGGTTAAAATGTACATATAAGATGTAAACAATTCTGGCCTAAAAGATACAGGCATAATATCAATCTCCAGCGCAGTGATCTCCCTTTTCAGTAAGGAGAATCTCTGCCACCACACAGAAATCCGTCCAGATCTGGAAGGATTTGATTTTTTTTACTTTTAATTTTTGTTCAGTAACATGACAATCGGAATGAATGTGTATGTTAGAAAAACGACAAATAATGGATGAAAAAAAAACAAATTCTAACGATAAAGAAAAAAATAATTTATTTATTTTACTGTCACTTCAATCGTAACAACACGGCCGTTTTTCGATTGAAGTG
>Ga0224511_10004705_pt1 | contig 10430 bp, 5 predicted proteins | sample SF_May12_sed_USG_2_FD_169988 | JGI IMG/M metagenome (GOLD analysis project Ga0224511, IMG submission 169988) | Sediment microbial communities from San Francisco Bay, California, United States - SF_May12_sed_USGS_8_1 | ecosystem: Environmental > Aquatic > Marine > Sediment | place: USA... | reverse complement strand
CACCACTACAGTGTACCACTTATGACGTATATAAGAGGTTACTGGTTAGTTAGTTGGTTGCTTGGTTGGTCAGGTAGTTAGGTGTGGGATCTAATGGGTGTCGCATGACAGCGACGCTACAGGTTCCGTACCTACAACCTGTTAGTATGATCCAAACGCACCAAGAAGATAGCGTCAGGGATATTTTTAGGAATGGTATGGTTAAAACCTGCTCTGGAACCCTGCCTATTTCACTGGTCTAGAAGTTATTAGGATAATATGTGACCTGGTATACCAGCTATCTAATGTTGTGTTATACAACAGGTGAGCATTATTTTGTGAATTTTTTCCGATCTATGCAATGAGCCCCATCATCATCTTGGAACATCAATTCGTTTGTCCTCAATTGGAACCAAAATTGAATGGCTCTCTGAATCCCTTTAATTTCTCAGCATTATATCGTGAAATCAATGTCTTACAATTATCAATACCTAAACCTTTGATCGGGTATGCATGGTTCACTGGCTGGCAAACTCATGTGTTGCGGCAGGGCTGCATGCTATAAATTCTGCACTTCTACCACTAGTATAACTCACCAGAGTTTACATTTTGCCTGGTTTGATTAATCAACTTACTTCAAGACTCTATAAACAAATAGCAGGGCCTCTTGGTATTATGAAAATATATTTACCCATACTCATATAAGTACACTTCTTTTGCACCAGTTATGGCTTAACATGGAGTACCATGAGTTGACTGGTATCGATGCTCCGCCTCATAGAGAGGCTTGTTTTTGAGCTAGGATCATTGTGAAGAGCCCGTCGTGACCGTTCAAACCTACGTTCCCACGGTTGCGAGCCCAGCGCTCTAGTATTGAGCTATCCCATCAACTCACCCTACGAACCATCCAATCCGTAGCGGCGCCCGATATGATACAGCCAGCCATACCACCGAACTCCATAGAATTAAGGTAACTGTTAGCGGCATAGTTAGCCATGCCCTTATCTTGCAAGAGAAACACTTGACCCCAGTCTTGACATGAAGTCTTCACCAGGAATGTCAGACAATAGCAAACTGCTAGTAACGCCATGAAGTCACTACCAATTAGGTCGGACCAATGACCCTGGTCAGCACCTGTAAAACATTTATACCAATCAATATATCACCAATACAGCGATAGAGGTACTGAGCATGGGATACATAGCTTGTATTATAATGACCAATCCAACAGGGACAGTTTTTAGTGAAACTATGCCTAGTTTGTAGTCACTTGCACCACAAACGCTGAACAAACCCATTTAAGCCATTTACTATCCCAAGAGGCCACTCTCACTCTCACGTAAAACAGTCATGTCTGTGCCTATATAATCGCAGTTCATAGAAGCGAGAAATTTAGATGACTGGGATTGAATGAAATAAAAAGCTCTTTGAATTGGGTCTCTTTGGCGTTGTCAGCAGATCAATCCAGATAGAGAGAATTTTCTGTTGGCTTGTTTGCCATTCACTGTTCATTGTTCATCATTCACCTATATGCCAGCATGTGCAATGCGTCAATATAGAGAATTTGGTAATATTTAGAGTTGCCTTACCTCCTAGTGTCAGCTGGTCTTCGTAACCGACATCTGATGGCTTATCAATTGTGACAAATAGTAGTACAATGGACATGAAGATGGCGATAAGTGCTGGCACTGTGATGGCTAGTCTCCAACCATGGTCAACAGCAATAGCAGTCGCCATGGTCGGGCCAAATGCGCTAATGACGTTGGTGCTTGTGGTTAGTAGCGCCCACCACAGACCAAACTGTGTTGGTGGATACCTAAATGAGAAGCAGCATATATACTGAGTGACTGACTTATGTTAAGTTTATGGTTTGTTAAATGGGTGGGTAGAAACAAGATTTTTTCTCCATGGAATATGAAGTACCAATAAGAATTTGTGAACGTAGAAAAGTATCGCATATTAAGTATTATTTTGGCTTATACTATAGAGTAATGGAGTATGGAGTATATAATAAGATATCAAACCAATTTGGTAAATTCTCCTTTAGAAATACGATTTTTTCACTTTCTTTGTGCTTCTTTTTTCATTAAGAGGAAAGGTCAAAAAATTATGTTGATATACTGTAAGAAACCTCAATAACGATGTCTGAAAAATTAAGCAAAGCGGGTCAGTGAGTACAAGTGGGGATAACCTAGTTATTCTTAGTCTCTTGTTAGCCACTGAAATTGAGGGTTTGATGAATGGGACTAAGGCCATTGACTGACTTTAATTGGAGCTTACCAGGCCCGAATCATCTTCGCAGCTGGTGGCCATCCACAGCCCTGTGCTACCCCATTTAGGGCTGCCAAGAGCATCAGATTGAAGAAATCATCATTATCTACAGAGACAATCTTTATCAAAGAACTTTCCGGTCGGATTTGTACATTGTGTTTTCAGACAATCGCATGAAATTCAAGTATGTATGTCTGATTGCACTCTAAGAGTTTGCTCACCTCCACACAACCTGTTAAAGGAACCAGTGGGACGGTCTAGCCTTAACATCTGATAATTCAGGGTGTTAGTGATACGTGTCTATACATGCTCATTTTATTTAAAGCAAAAGTTTTTGAATTAAGCTTGTGTTTGTATAAGACTTTAAATGAAAACACACAGTTCTCTCTGACTCGGCTATATCAGACCACTGACAAAAAACTCAAACTGAGGTGGGGTGCTATGACAGCCGCATCATCTCACCTGTAAACCCAACCATAAGGAAACCACTGCTGAATAAGCCAGCAGAGAACAGCAATCGTGGAGAATAGTGATCCGTCGCCCATCCAACAGCAAACTTGCTGAATGCGTATGTCACGGATTGACAGGCGAGAATCATTCCTACAAAAGGCAGTTGCATATGGAACTTTCATTACTCATTTAGCTGGATAGTAGAATAGCGGAATAATGGGATAGTGGGGTAGCGGGATAGTTCAGTGGTAGAGCGATGGACATGCAACTGAGGGCCTAGGTTCGAACCCTGGTCATGATGGGATCCCCTTGTTATACAAACTCCTCACTTCAAACCTAGCTCACCCAAAAAACATGCGACCAAAAAGACTGATTTCTGAACTTGCTGGCTCCTTTTGAAGAACCCAGATAGCTTGTTGGACCAATTGAATGGCGCATGAACAAAATGATAGCTCCGAATTCTTCAATTCATGCAAAGGAAAATAAAAAAGCCTCATCACTGAGGTTCATGAGGTATGACTCTTACTGACTCACTTACCAATCTCATAGCTTGTAAAGTACTCTTCCATGATGACATGAGGTAAGGTAAATGTGAACGATCTTCGATTGTATAGAAACAGCGTGTAGCCTATATAGCAAGCGACAAATACAAACAGCTGATATGATGCAAATGAAATCTCATGTTCTTCTTCTACAAAACAGCGAAAATGTGCTATATAGTGAGAAACGTGTATAGATTAAGGGATCAAAATCAACTGAGTGACAGCCTATCCAAATGTGTGTTATGAAACGTAGTGAAAGAAATTTAATCCGCTTTCCATTATTAGCCCTCCTTTTCAGAACAAGGCAGTACGCGGATTAGACTTGAACTTGAAGAAAACCCAAAATGGAAATGCCAGAGGATTTCTCGTATGAACCCTATTCTTTGAACCATTAATTCGCCTAGGATTTATCTTAGTGGATCAGGGGAGATCCTATAGGGGAATAAGAATAACTGCAAAGGTAATCCGTATAGCGTTGCACTTCCTCATGGGGAATTGTCCCGCTATTCTGTTCCCCAGGAGCAGAAATTGGAGAGACAAAAACAACTCTCTGATTTTAAACCTGATGTGAGGTTTTTTAACTGACGTGAGGTACATGGCTTAAATTACTGTGCATAGTATTGGAGTATTCTTTTTGGTGACATTACCACTGCTTCCAGAGGTTTCCTGGCTGGGTTTTTCCGCCTCCTCCTTCGGTTCAGGGTCTGATGGCTCTTCTCTTTCAGATTCGTTGTCAGACATCTCTTCGTTCTTGTGTAGAGTGAGAACCCTCAAAGTTTACTGGAGAATCTTTCCTTCTTCACTGGGTGATTACTGACTATTGGTGCATTTCAGGTCTGGGTCTGGTTGGTCTCTAACAAGAAAGAAATGAGTCGAATCAGCCCACAGAGTTATCATTCGAGGATAACTCTATGAATCAGCCAGCAATCAGCTTACAACATTGAGAAGACAACTCTAGCACTTCCAGTTCCACTTTAGGTGATACTCAACAAAAAACTTTTTTTTCCCAATATACGCTTAGAAGAGGTCTCCAGACAGGTTTTCGGTGTCCAAGACAATCAATAGTGAACATAAGATTTTTTGTTTAATTTATTTTAACCATTTTTATACATGGCATTTAAGTGTTATGTTTTATAAATATTAAGAGTTGAACCCTCGTGGATATGAATAGTATTATGGAGAAAAACGACCTAGATTGAGACAAGAAAAAAAGAGGTGCAGGTCCCACCATGCAGCCAGGCTACCTGTGATCCCCCATTCACGGGCGCTATCCCACTACTGCTCCATGCGGAAGCTTTTGCCTGCTGTGTTTCCACCCTGGGCCGATTCGCTTCTCCTTAGACAACCTGGAAATCCTAGGCTCCCCTGAGATCACCATATTGACACCGAGCTTAGTGCGGACGCCCGATCAACATGAATCAACCACAGACAGAACCCCTGACCTCAAGCAGTCCACTGCACCCAGCCTCCTAGTAGCAGGATTACAGGAGCACGCCACCACTCCCAGCTGTTCTTAGCGGCGTTAAAACTGAGTCCGATGGACTACTCGTTCGAGATTACTCGAAACCTCATTCAGGATAGAAAATAGAAAATTTTGACTGAAATCGTTAGTAAAACTCTGTATTCTTACCTTCACATCCCTTACCACCAAATACATTACAAAAATCTAAATAATTTGTAAAAAATGTTCCAAACATCAAAAGACTGCATTGTTAAATTGGCCAATCAGCGTTGGAGACTGTGACCTATATATGGACCCTAAGTATAATCTCTGATGGTGTAGACCCAGAGCCCTAAAGGGCTCTGGATAGACCTTAGTATAGTGTGTAGGACCACGGAATATATTTCGTGCGTAGGACCTACTTATTTTATAGAACAGCAGTTCAGTTCACAAGTTCGTGAGGCCAACATAGAACTTCTGAAAAGCGCTCAGAAAACTATTTAAATAGGATAAATCCTGGCTTTCTGAATATTCACTCATCTGCGGATTTTGGTACTCGAAGGAGGGTACAATCGGGACGGACACTTCCAGGGCACCGGCTTGTAGGCCGTATCATCATCCATAACCGTTTGGACATTTACAGTTGCGGTATCTTGGCGCGAGTTGTTTTATCGGCCCTGATAGCGGCGTTCTTGAGTTTGTTGTTGGTTCGCTGGTTGCGATTCTTTCATTCATTCAACCTGACGCAATCCAATGGAGGATTCCCACTCTGTGTACCCGCCAGCTGCTAGCGTACAGGGCATTGCACACGTTCAGACGATGGAAAAGTACAAGGAAATGTACGAACAATCCATCAACGATCCGGAGGGCTTCTGGAAATCCATTGCGGAAGAGTTCTATTTCCAGTCTCCACCCCAAGGAAAGTTTCTGGAGTTCAACTTCAATGTTGAGAAAGGTCCAATATCTATCAAGTGGATGCAAGGAGCTGTGACGAACATATGCTATAATGCTCTGGACCGTCATGTGCAGAATGGGTGTGGTGACAAAATCGCCTTTTTTTGGTAGGTACTAGTACTTGAAGGTTCAGCAATTGCTCTAGTCTAGTCCAGTTTTACTTTTTACTTTTAGCCACTTACAAGTTACTACTTAGACTTACTTAGTTTTACTGTTTTAGTTAGTTAGTTAGTTAGTTAGTCTACAGCGACACTGTACAGTAACAGAATGACATATGTCACTGAGCTACAACTTCACAGATTCACATTCATAGTGTTTATTAAAGTTCAGGGGCTCTAAATCTAACATGTTGGTGCACTCTCTGTCTCTGTGAAAGTTAGTTACACAATACTCACTATGACTAACTCACTAGCAATAGCATAGTAAGTTACTGATCATTTATTTATTTTTTTATTTTTTGCACATGGTAATACATACATGTCACGGTTAAACAATTAATAATTGATTACCCGACTGAGTTTGTAAACAGTATTATACTCAATATGAGTCTGCTAATAAGATTTACTTCAGCTACCGAAAGCGTTTGCCTTTGTCGCTATTGATGAGTGTGACCAGGCCCTCTGTCTTCTTTTTGCAACTATAAGTCACTGAGTCCAAGTTAAAGACATAATGCAGTCACTAGCACTCGCTGTCCGCATGGTCATCGCTGTATTTATAGAACGCGGAACATTCTGTCAATTTTTTGGTCTTTTTGGAGTCTTTTCTTTTCTGTGACATTTAGGTATACTGGTCATTAGGGAGTGATTATTTGGTCATGTTTGTTGGTCTCAAATTCCAATTACCACTATTACTGGTCTAAGTTTCCTAGGTTTCCTTTGCCACTTGCGATCACAGTTGAGTGCCAAACAAAACAGGCAGGGGCTATCTGGGCGATATTGGGCGATATTGGGCGTGAGCAATTACCTGTTGTGAGACTCATTTGCAGGGAAGGTAATGCACCTAATGATGATGGAAAAATCACATATTCCGAATTGCTAAAGAAAGTCTGCAAATTCGCTAATGCTCTAAAATCCAATGGTAAGCTTTTACATGATCATGTTGTTGCATTCCGGTGTTATTTTCAATTCACTCAGTATATGACTATTAATGAACAAAGTGACTACAATGTCTCAGGTCATTTGGACAAACTGGATAGTCACAGAGACATGGGGTGACAATAGGAGCCAGTGACTACAGTACTACACATTAAATATGATAACATGGACAAAGTACTTATTGGATATGACAATGTAGGCAAACTTCATAATTCGATGATTAGGGTCAGAGAGGGGAGGATAACTATAGATATGATATCGCTGCTGCATGTGCTCAGCATATTACATCATGATGTCATCTATATGTCTGAAAATCTATCAGGTCATCAAACGATGATCTAAACACATGCCGCGCCACTCTGTCACGGTGATGACCGCCCCACGCTACTGGCAGTAGTACCCACCCTAGCTTACGCACCAATGGATTGTCTAAGATACACATATAAATTACAATGCCCATGTGAACACAGTCCGGATACTCGGAGAAAGAATGTATCCACTGTAGACTTAAGATGTTGACCCTTGACCATCACCTGATTGTAGGCATTAAAAAAGGAGACCGCGTGGCTATCTACATGCCAATGGTAGTGGAGCTGTCCATTGCACTGCTTGCATGTGCTAGAATCGGTGCCATTCATTCCATAGTGGTCAGTTGAACACTTCTTTGGTCTGGTCCTCTATAGATGTACATTTCAAACCATAGAGTCAGATAACTCCATCTCTCACACATGAGCTAGAGGATGGGCAACACGTTTCTAATTAGTGCAACCCTGTGGGAGAGACAGTTGCTGAAATTCATAGGCGGTCAGAACTACCAAATATAGGTCAAATGTTTGGAGGCCTGGTTTTACAATGAAAATAGCACCCCCCTCCAGAAACCTCTTCTCTTTAACATGGAAACGACTTCTTAATTCTTTAAATAGGATAGTGAGTTCCCTGTAGTTCGATAATACACGCCTAGAGAGATCCTACGTTCCTCTTCTCTAAATCTTTGCCCTGTAACTGCAATACCCAATACCATATATTACATCTTTAAAGCTGTGTTTGCTCAAATGCTCAATTTTAGCTTGTGTTTCTAGGCATTCTTATTCAAACACCATCCCACTCCCCACTCACATGCATGCCTTTCTCCGTAGTCTCCGTCCCAGATCGCTTCTCTGTGTACTTCGTCACTCATGCCTGTTTTTTCATGTTAGTTTGCAGGATTTTCTGCTGAATCTCTCGCCGATAGAATGATTGATGGACAGACTAGCCTCCTTGTGACTGCCGGTTAGTCAATGGTTTGGAGTATAGACAAATATTACTTTCTCTCCACCCACCTTTCCACCCTCCCACCTTCCAATTAGACCCCCTGCATCCACCCTGTTATTTAGAGGCATTTCACACATTCGATAGCAGTTGTTTTGAGAATGGAAGTTTACGGAACTGTACTTATGCTTACATAGATCTTAAGGAAGCATTGTGACATATGAACATCCTGGTTTTATCTCATTTATCAAGAGTCCTAGAACCTCAAGTTATCTTGATGACCACAGGTATTGGTCACACCATGCTGCAGTTGCAATCAATTATATTGATTTTCATCTTAGCCTGGGCAGTGTCACTGCCTTGAGCTGATAACTTTCTCAAATGAAGCTGGAACAATTAGACAATTTCTAAAATTGCTATTTACCAACCATTATCCCATTGCTGCGCTGCTGCGTTATGATTGTATGCACTGAACATCCCACCATTGTTTTAGATGGAGTCTGGAGGGGAACCAAATTGGTAAATCTGAAAGAGATTAGTGATAAAGCAATATCCATCTGTAAAGAACGGTAAGACTGAAGCAGGCGTTAGCTGGTCCTCCCTATCCTAAAACCTCGCGGTCCCAATTTAGATGCAGGAAAAGATAACATGGTATATGATGTTGGGCCCAATTGATTTGTAGAGTGGCCATTGCCACATACCATACGTTGCAATTAGTAGAATCGCCGCGTTTTACTTCTAAAATGCTTTTGTTTATTAAAATAGATTCATAATTTCTGGTTCAGGTCCATTAAGGAAAGTCTCCTGAGAAATTCTCTTGCGGGCATTTGCTAATGTTGCCATGAAAGTTTACAGGTTTTGAGTGTTTGGTATAAACACAATCTATTTCCTGTAGGGGACTTACTATATCCACATGTTTAGTGATGCAGCATCTCAGTCCTAGTGACGAAGTCATCAGCGCTAATGGCAATGATGACACAACACCGGAAGTGGATGATGTCGCCAAAAGACCTTGTCATAAGCTTAAGGTCTGTATGTCCCGGTAACCTTTAAATGGTTACAAAAAGAATATCCATGCCAATGCAGTGGTTCGGTTTGGGCAACTAAATCGCCTAAGTTTCACCAACCTTAGACATATGTAAAGAGGACAAACTTGTGCATCACATATCACATCATAAGATATTTCCTGATACCATGGCTGACAGGAAAAGCTGAGTGGATATGTACCAGGTGTTATAGCTATATTTTCCCTTCCCATCTACATCGTCTATCAATACTATCACACACAAGTATGTACTGCATGTTTTGACCTAGTGCTAATTAAATTTATACATACTCTAAACTTTAGTTGAGCATTGTCCTCTGATAGCACTATTTTACCAGGGCCCATCCTGACCATTACATTGAGTTGAACCCTGATTGTTGTGTGTTGTAGATTCACTGGGAGGTGGGCAGGGATCAGTGGTGGCACCAGGCCACAGAGGCAGCCAGTGAGGAATGCGATGTAGAATGGATGGATGCAGAAGATCCATTGTTTATGCTCTACACCAGGTAGTTTAATAGGTGTGGGTAGCTGTAATGTGGTGGGATAGTTTGGATAGGTCTATTCAACACTGATTTGGTCAGTAATGGAAAAAGTAACAGTGAGCCAGTTTTAACAAACAAGTTGCTTTCCCCAATTCTGCATTTTATGTGCACTCTAGGCTAGCTGATTACAATATTCCGAACCTTCATTATCGATTTCAGTGGTCACCTGAATCATTTTTGATTTTGTGTTCCGTAGTGGCTCAACCGGTAAACCGAAAGGTGTTCTGCACACGACCGCTGGCTACATGCTCTATGCTTTCACCACTTTTAAATACACATTTGACTACCAGCCTAATGATGTGTACTGGTGCACAGCGGATGTCGGCTGGATCACCGGCCACACCTACGTCTGCTACGGCCCGTTGCTTAACGGATGCACTGGACTCATCGTAAGTTAACTCCATCTATCAATCTGAAGGACTTGATGGAGATTTTTCAGCTCTTATTTGGCAATCAGTTTTTCACCAATGTAAGACAATGCCCGCAAGAGATTGTGTCCTATGTGGAAGCTTTGTTCCATGTTGGACCTAATTACATGCAGAGTGATCAATCGGTCGCTGGTGATGTTTATTGTTGGTGATGGCATGAGACTGTCCTATATCTTGCAGTTTGAAGGTACTCCGTTTTACCCAGATGCTGGCAGGTTTTGGCAGATTGTCGAGAAGTACAAGGTGACCAAGTTCTACACAGCACCAACTGCAATTCGTTCCCTTATGAAATATGGGGAAAGTTACGTCAAAAAGTATGTTTTTGGATAAATAGTTTAATAGGACAACTCCTAGTACTATGTTATGACTTGTTTAGAGTTGGCCTTCCTGGTGTGGTTTGGCGACAAAAGAAGACAACTCCAAGGTGGTGTTATGA
>Ga0224511_10004704_pt1 | contig 10430 bp, 2 predicted proteins | sample SF_May12_sed_USG_2_FD_169988 | JGI IMG/M metagenome (GOLD analysis project Ga0224511, IMG submission 169988) | Sediment microbial communities from San Francisco Bay, California, United States - SF_May12_sed_USGS_8_1 | ecosystem: Environmental > Aquatic > Marine > Sediment | place: USA... | reverse complement strand
ACATAAAATGACCCTTTAGCTAATATACCCCAAATATGCTAACTCAGTTTTGCCATTGATAACTGGGTTTAAAGTGGAACAGTTTTATTACAATAAAACAGACAATAACTGTTTAAAAATGACTAAAAATCATTTTCAGACAAAACTGCTGATAATCATTTCTGGCGTGCAACAGTCGATATATGTGTAAGTGTTAAGTATTTGTCATTAAACACTTACTGTAATTGGTGCTCCTCAAAGAACGTAGACGTTTCAAAAAATGTTCTTATATTCAGCGTAAATTTTTTTTCTTTCAAAGACTTGATGTCCTGGTTATACTGGTCTTCATTGTCGAACACTGACCTTCCGAGACCATAAGAATCTGAAAAACAAAAATCATGAATCTTATCATATGAACAGTTGACTAAATATGAAATAATGGTAATGGGTAGGTTGCACTTAACCTGTTCGAGTTCGTTTACCACTTCTACGCATAGCTGACAAATCAGGTGCGCTTCCGTTGCTATGCTAGGATTAACAAAACAGGAAAATGGCGGTCATTTTCTTCCTCGCTTAAAAAATAAAGACTAGGGTTCGTGGGTGGTAGCCTCTGATATAACATAAAACAGGAACACAAAACAAAATACAAACATGGATTTATCATTTATCAAACAAGTCGGCACTAGTGTCGTGCAAGGAAGGGGCGACAATTTCAGTCAAAGGCGACCTCTTCTTGCACGAGTAGACCCGCTTGATAAGCTCCATGAAGGCTAGGAACTTGTCCTCAGCATCTTTCAGGTATTTATTGCCAAAACAATGCTCAACTAAACAGCTGTCGAAGATGCACTTTGTGTACTGGACTAAGGGTGTGACTATTTACTGCATTCGAAATTGACTTTTTTGGTTAGTGCATGTACCAGTTTCTTAGTTTTTAAATCCAATTGAGTGATTTACAATCAGGTAAAGATTGCCTTCAAATGATATGGAAGAATACGCTCTCCAACAGTCTGATAACATTGTCGAACCTGGCCTGACGTACTTCTTAATTATTGGAATCAGTGTTGCCGCACTCCTGTATTTTACAACATTAAAGAATCATTGCTTGGACTCTCGCCATATCCCCCCCACACACCCTCTACTTCTTCTGTATGTGAAACTTTCTCATGCCAAACTTACATTTAACTATTTCTAAGAACTTCCGTGAACCCCCAGTAGTTCACTGTCTTGTTCCAATACACTCAAACACAACTCTCTAGCAAAGGTCCACCTATCAACAAGAAAGTCCGTAAAATTCCGAGACCAATCTGAAAACATCGGACAGTGGGCTACACCACACCATCTTATCTGCAATAACCGAGATTTATGGGCAATCAACAATATATTCGGTACATATCGTGAATACATTTTGGCCGTTTTTGCAATATGTTTCGGTATTATGTTATTATTTCATTCTTTTTGACGATAAAATACTACTTGATATTAAAATATTAACAACATAGCTGATAAATAGCTGATAAAAAGATCAGATATACCCCCTTTAAGATAAAGAAATATTAAAAAATCCAGTAGCCCAGTGGAAAAAAATGTTTTATACTTAGGCGCCAAATGCAATCGGCGACATTGGAGACTTATATAATACGCGCATGCGCGTTACGCATCACTTTGATATTTGAAATTGGTTTATCACTTAGAATTCACCAACCGTGTAATAATATGTATAATCCGATCGGTTACGGAAGCTTACGAGTCACATCGATTACTTGCGGACTTGAAACGCAAAAAACGGCATGGTAAAAACACGGCTTTCTCACCAATCTGTATCCTTATTCTTTAATCCGTAATTAACAACACTAAACACTTGCTATATTTGCGGTTGATTTTCAACTTTTATGCCCACGTTTCTTGTAAAAACGATTAGACTAATTTCATCACATGGTAAAACGTCATCATTTTTGGCATTTTATTGAGAAAGGTCAAACACATGGTTTGATACATTTTATTTTATTTAGCGTTTATAACCTTTTGTAATCCTATGAGCCAGGCGAGACGAAACCCAGATAATAGACAAACAGCCGAGACGTTGACCGAAGATGAACCGTAGGTCAGTTCATGAGATGGTCGAGACGCAGCATTATGATATTATTATGATATTTTAATGAGTCTAGTATACCAAAATGGTGTTTTTAATACATAGCGGCACATAAAGATTGCCATCTGTAATCCATCAACTGTATTTCCGGGCGACGAGCAGCCTGATTATAAAAGAAGCAGCAATCTTAGACAGGGTACAGTCGGGACAGAGGGGCTGTCATAGTTAACACAGTCGGACAGAGGGGCTGTCGGTTAAGCTCTACGTAACATCTAAGAGCATCTTGGGAACAAGAATTAGCCAAATATCTTAAGACGCGCATTTGCCTAATAATTATCTTATGTATTATAGACGTGGGAAATTGGACTTGTATTCTAATAAAAATTAGACAAACAACTATTGCTTGTTTTGGAGACAATACATTAATTAACATAGCCTTGTAAGGACTTCGGTTGAGCGGACACGCTAAGTACGTTAAATTACCACTATACTACTGTGAGCCATCAGCATAAGTGACGCACGTCATAAAGACAATCAGCGGGTCACACTTTGATGTACACGCAATGTTCTAAATGAAACTTCTTTTTCAAAAATCGTATTACATGTATATTTGCGCTATTAATCAGCGCTTTTGCGCGCTCCTCTATATATAAGGGCGCTTAATTACACAATAATATTACGATTTCGTGGAATTTGTTACGTACCGGTACACTGCAAATGTCCCTTCGTTTACTTAAATGGTATAAGCAGTAATGCAAATAGTGTTGTGTTTGTAAAAGGCCTAACCATGTAATAAAGACATAGTCTATTACAATAGAAACAAATAATTTGATTACTATTTAGGGTCTTTACAACACAGCCTAAAGAGTGTCAATCAAACAATTAAACAACAAATGGTAAATTGACATACCCTCCATATTATTCACGTAATCCCTGATTTCCGTGACACATGAAGAGTAGAAGCCTACAACACAATCCATACTGAATCGTTTCGTTCTTGCCAACTTAAGGGCTATGTCGTAGCACAGATTGACGGCATTTGGAACTGGAATCCCTTCACTAGCGATGTCCTATAACAATATCATACCTGATTGTCTCTGCTAGTATAATGTCAATTTAAAAGTGTTATGTAAACCAATGAGTGATTGATTGCATTATAAATTTGCAACACTGAAATAACAGACTGAATGAGATTCATAGGTTAATGTTAATTTTATTGTTTTTTAACCGAACGGGCAAAACAAATTTCTAAACTTGTTTACATCAACAATAGGATAACAAACCGTTTTAGTTTCGTACTCCCGAAGTATTTTCTCAGCTTTTTCAATTCCTACTTGACAACACAGCGGTTCTTCTGATTCGCAAATGGCTGTATGATGCAAATATATTCAATGTCGTTAGAAGAGAAAATTGACTTATCGTTTGACATGTTAATAATTTGACAAAAAATAAAGTCAATTATCCAACATTCCTAGTGGGTTTTCATTTGTTTCTTTTTTTCACCAGACATACTGACATCTTACAGCAAGTATGAACTCAACAAGAAAAGGGCACGGTTGGCTAAAGAGTTAAATACATGTTTACCTTGCGTGCTCCTTCGGCGACGGTTTTTAAGTGCCGGAGCTCCGCATGTGTCGTGCATTCGATTTAACTGTGCACTGTTTACATTTGCATTGGTTAGTATAGTCAAGCCAGTGTTCTAGAAAAAAGTAAACACATATGATTCAGATAAAAATCGCATTCATATTTACAATATAAATGGAAGAGATGTTCAAAGAACAAATGTTGTAAACAATGTGGAAAAGTCAAGTTTATGGGCACCATGACAAAATGGTCCGTACAAAACACACATAACATCACAAAAACACGGAGTAAACAAAGACGCAACAGACATTAAGAAATAACTATTTTTGTGAATTTCGGATTTTTCTCTCTTTTTGTTCATTTTTTAATTACTTAAAGGACTTCTCCACAAAATATTGAAATGATTGACCGCCTTGGTACGGTCAATGAAACACATTAGGGGTTTAAACCAGTTTTCCGCTGCAGCAAACCTCACACTTATTTAAAAATAATTTGAGACGAAAAAGAAAATAGAATATAAAGTTACATTCTTTTCCTAGGCCATTTAGAACAAGGACATGTAAACAACATTTATTTAACAAAAATAAGTACATTTGAATAGTAGCGGGAAAAAGAGAATCTTTAGCACATGTGTTAACAGTATGTAGAATTTTAACTTGCTTATATTTTTTAGTTTTAAATAAAAAAAATGATTTATCCAAAACTGTTGAGTAACCGCCTTGGTATGTTCAATGACTTGGGGTCATTGGGGGCTTAAACTACATGCCCGTTTGTGTCGTTGTTTTCTTGTTAGTGTTAATTTTCTATACTTTATTTATTGGAAAGTACATCTGTTACAAGTTTTATTTTTTAAGTTATGGTTAGACAAAAACTAAAATAAGCAGGAATCCATACGTGGACAACATTCAACTAAGAGTCATTTACATTTATAAATGTTTTATACATTAGCAACCGACCAACAGATACCATGGAATGCCCTATTGAAAGTGTTTTTATTTCAAGTTGTAGACATCGTAATGACCGCACGTGTTTTGAGTTATTTAACGCCAAACCATTGTACCTTAATTATTTCCTCGCTTGTCTGCCCATCACCAGGCCCGCAGCCAAGATCATGTGACTTCAGAGCTCGAAATATCTGTATGAACAGACGCATTGGTTACATTGATTTATATCCCCTCGTAGATCTGCCAGACTGGGCCAAAATTATTGTATCAATATCTTTTGGGGGGAAATAAATTCATTTTAGACATTCAGTAAAGTATAAAATGTACATGGCTTTACCGTGTCTTCCTTTAGAATGTTCTCGTTGTTCAGCATCAGCAAGGCCTTGTCAATGATGTTAAACCCGACCCACATATCAGGTGGACCTCTGGCAGTAACGTCCACCATACCCCCAGGGAGTACCTGCCCCTCACTCAGCTCAACTTCCAGCTGAAATGTTATCATTTTTCACATTTATCCTATCCTATCTTAATTCACGATAAGCCATACGTTATGTACATCATTTAACCATGATGTGTTATTTACCGTGTGGTAAACCACCATATCATGACAGCACTGATACGTAGAGTCAGTTGTGTACCATTTAGTTCTAAATAATAACAAAAGAGGAACATAAAATACCATATTAATAGAAACATATTAATAACAAATATTAATAAACATACTGGCTGCTCATTTGGACACGTTGGATCCATGGCAAAAAGTGTAGCATCCGCGACCAAAACGTCAGCGTTCGTGTCTATATAGAACGCAAACAGTCGACCTCCAGGTGATACTTGTCTTAATATATTTGCAGGAATTTCTTTTCGGAATTGATTTGTAGTGCTTTGGTAATGCGCGTAGATAATTTTTCCGCGTGAAATAATCTGAAAACAAAAAACATCAATGCTAAGTTTTCTCTCTCTCCTGTTTTAATTTATGACAGACCGAACGTATAAAAGTAAGCTTTTCATTACGAGAATAATTAGTTAATTTTGTACATTGCTACAGGGACAGATAATGACCTCTTTAAATATAATGACTATAATGCAAAAAAACAATTAGCATTCCTTTTTAATACAACGGCTTAGATAAGGCGTTAGAGCACCAAACTCGTCATCAAGATTTATCGGTTCCGTAATAGTATTTTTGTTTGGACTGATACTTGAGAGAGCGTTAAGTCTTACCATCACATTAACATTATTACTGGTGAAAACAGTCAGTTACTTGTAATACGTCACTCAAAAACGCAGGCTTGATGACTGACCGCCGTGATATTACCTTATCACTGTTAAAGAACGGGATTTAATAAAACAAATCAAGAAAACAACGTTTCTATTCAAACTGTTTATTATGTATTTGTTGAAGTTTTTGCTGATTAATCCAGCCATATGACTAACTGAACAAACTTTGGTACTAATCAGTTTTTATATAAGTGTAATTTTTAATTAGCCTGAAAACATGTAATATCTTACCATTGCCACAATACCGGTAAATTCTGTACACACACTGAACACACTGTAATAGGACGACACGGCGCCCTGTGTGACGTATATACTTTTTAAATATGTATTGTATCCGAAAATGTAATACAAAACAAAACCACCACGAGACAAAACACCTAACGCACGTTATGTCTGCTGTCGTCAAATACATCATGTTCATTTTATGTTGAAATAAATTTATCTGTCTATCTACCTCGAAGGTTAAATGCAATTGGTCTACTTATTTTTTATTGCAGCCTTCATCCAAGGTACCAGTTATATATTCATACAGTTTTGTGATCAAACATGTAAATATACTAACATACTAATAGAACAGAAATCCTTGCACGAATACTTTCACATATTTACAATTAAACAAGGACCATAATTATGCAATTTATGGGTTTCTGGGGTGATTTGGCTAGTTTAAAAAGGATCTGATAACAACCTGTTTAAATGGAGGTCAGGATACAGACTTTTAACTTCACATACATGTATACATATGGGCTACACTATACGGTGCTTTAGGCGATGTAGATAAAACATATGATTTATTATGTCCATACTCAGTGTTTGTTGGACGATAAGTCAATACAACATATTTGAAAAGGAGTCTGGACCTTGTATTATGACGGCTGCAAATTGATATTGTCCAAGTCATCTAACCCATATACTTCCCGTGTAAAAAGAAATCGGTGAAAACCATTTTAACAGTAGTCCAGACACCTTACTAGACGTCGCCAGATTAAAAACCTGTCTTAAGTAAAAACATAATACGGCCGAAAAGGTTAGTACTGGCTTATAACACGGAAATGTATTAGTTATAACAAAGTATGTTAAAACAACAAGTGCATCATGTGAACGTAATAAGTATCAGTGCAAACTATACCTGATTGTTTTTTTCAAACTTCTCAATGACAATTTGGTTTTCTCCTTTGTACGGTTTAACCACCAATGTCTTTCTAGACGCTGGAAAGTTCTCAACGAAAACCTGAAGATTTTATATGGGTCAAATGTATTACAGCCAACTGGTGGTTAATAAAACATTATGGGTGAGTTAATAATTATTGATATAGATTTACAAGAACTACCCTGTTAGGAAATTCAGCGTCATGTGTCTTCTATACTTTATAGACATACGTATGCATTAAGATTACCAGCAAGTTAAAAAAATCATCTTTAATTCAACTTCACACCTTACATTTCACGCAGTTTCTAATAATAGTAAGACAAACATTATAATACACACAAATCCGTGATATGACGATGATGACTAGTATATATGTATGTATAGAATGCTTTACAAAAACTCGTTACACATATTGTTTTTAAGTTATAAACCATGAATCTTAACTGCTACGAAAACATAGAAAGTAAATCACAAGTATCCCTATATATTAAAAAGGACATTTAATAAACCCAAACTTGTTCGCCATTAGAAAAATGCACTAAATGGTTACACTTCCAATACACATTTACGATTTCTTTAACAGTTTGATTCTGTTAAACACCACCCCTACCACACAATGTCTCTTAAACGTAAAAAAATCAATTTTCCGAATAAAATGAACAATTGAGGCAAGAAACAAATTACGGAAATAATTAATATGCCATCTATCATCACTACAATTTGAAACCTTAATGTATTTAACAAAACAATAACGTGCATGTGCAGGTCTACCAGAAACAAGCATAATTAGGTTGTTGGTTTTTCAGATTGTTGAAAAAATGAGTCAAATTAAAATGTTCAAACGTATATCTTATACCATTTTCGATACGTTTAATTTTGAAAAATGTTGTGTTCGAAGGGCGAGACAGTGTATACATTTTCATTGACGAGTGCATGTTTAATTGATTTTTGCAGCACCTCCGGAAATATACATACCTCATAATCATCGTTAGTGTTCAGTATTACAACATGTTGCAAACACGTGAGTATGAGAAAGTGGAGCCCACGATAAGAACAATACACTCCAATATCACACAACCTAGTGTTCTATAATTGGCCATGGTTACAATCTACACAGTTTGATTTTCAGAAATACAAAAGAAATATTTCATAACATTGTCATTGAAGTGGAATGGAGTTAATGCTACTTAATAAAACAAACCTCGAACGTCATATCGATCGGCAGTTTTTCTGTTGCAACCACCACTGTCTTCGAACCCCTTGAATCGGTCTGAATCAGCTCGGTGTCGTCAATTTTTCTGGTATTCTTCATAGCGATGAACTGTTGATTTTTAGCTACTCTTCCATTTGCACTTTTGATATAAACCTGAAGTATAAGTAAATTTCTTTAAAATATAAGATAACTTGTTCTAAAATGTTATTATGCCCATCTCTATGTGTGATATAAATTACGCATGAAAAAAAGTATTTCTACGATCACGGCGTAGCATTATTAAAACAATCTGATTAATTACGATAATTATGTTAAAACCACTTAACTAGTTTATATTAGAGACTAATTGTATAGGCAACACATATGAAGTGATTAACCGTTTTGGGAAAATAGTCTTACGTGTAGAAAATAACTCATGCCGGGTCTGTAAGTAACTTTGGAATGAGACAGATCAATTACAAATGGGGTGTTTGTAAACACAACAGAATCAGACGAGCCTTCTTCTTTCTTCCCTGTAGCCTCTTCAACCACGTCTGCCTCTAGCAACAACCTCGCGCCAACAGGAAATGGACCACCATGGTGATTTAGAAGTTGAGTGATGTTTATTGTAAATGTGGCTTCCCCACCAAGGAGCTAAAACAAGAGGTTAGTTACTTGCTAGCTGTGAGTCTATATAATTGTCAGCTTGCATTTTTCTAATTAATTAAAACAGAACAAATACCAACGTATTAAATTACACTTTATCGTTACTTAAACTCAAAAGATTAATTAACGCCCTTTAATTTGCAGTTGACAAAATTATTTAATTTCGTATTTAAACGCTTAAATGATGGTTATATTACATGGCTTAAAATACCTAATATATGGTTTGTTATATGATTGGTTGGTGCCTCTCATACTTACCGATCTTTCTATGTACTGTCCTTTCTTTTCATCAGTTCTGCCACTTTGTTCTATGTTAAACCTCAGTTTAGCTCGGCCATTGACGTCTTTTCCATACACGTATCTGGACCAAGACAAGACACGTGGAACAAATAGTTATTTTATGATCTATTCAGTATCCGTGTCTTCACATGCAGTTTTAGTGTATTTTTCTTCAAATAAATGTTACTGTCGTAACTGTTACAACGACTTTACTTACTAGTGTTTTGACGAAGGTCATTTGAAAAAGCCAATTTAAAACACTTTTGTATATTACATGTACCTGAAAACATGCCGCTGTAAAAATATTAAAATATGTTTATAATTACACTGCATGTATCTTGACTTGCAACTGACTGTCACCTTCTAAAATGTATTCTCTATCACTCTTAATCTTCACGTCAAACGTTGGTAACACTGAAGACAAAATACGATGTATAAACAGCAAAACATTGTGACTATTTGCCCATTGAACTGGTTTATACAAAAAACAACATTTACATTAATAATAATACATTATTTGTATAATATTTTGCTTGAATACGAACATCACTTTTCTTCTGCGGGCAAACAAAGCTTGTCAATATCGTACCACCTGCGATATGTGATGGTCTGTATACTTTTTAAAGGGTATAACCACTTATTATGTTTTAGATATTATTCTAGCTTTAAACATGTGTTATATTTTATTATGTTAGACCGACTAAACAGTTAGTATCTTGGTAAAACATTTCATGCCTCTTTTATCCCAAAAGCAACTGACTGCTTATTTATAGGATCATGTTCGAGGAACACATAAACGACCCTTAAAGCTGAGTCTAGTATTAAATATAAACCCAAGGTTTGCCGTTCTTATGAGAGCGCGAACGGAGGTCATAAAGATTTCAATTAAACTGATGAAAGGGAAAGCCCTCAGGAAGCATAGCATGCACGAGAAAACAGCAGCCTCGGTTTTATTGAAGCTGTTCATCTGACCTACCAAACTCGTTGACCTCGAATGGAACAACAGTAGACGTGTTGAACTGGAATAAAGAGTATAAAAAATTGAATTGATTTACTCTGCTGCATATTTTTCATTTAATGTTATCTATTGATAATGTATACAAGAAAACAAAACAATAAAAGCCAATTGTGACAAAGTAATAACAAGCAAATTCGTCGATTTGATATACCCCGCCGAACAGGTTTTGTTGATTGATGGAAGGTAAATAAATTTAGGGAAATATATATATGAACTTTACATTGCGTCATTTCTTAGTTAGGTTTATA
>Ga0224511_10004703_pt1 | contig 10431 bp, 4 predicted proteins | sample SF_May12_sed_USG_2_FD_169988 | JGI IMG/M metagenome (GOLD analysis project Ga0224511, IMG submission 169988) | Sediment microbial communities from San Francisco Bay, California, United States - SF_May12_sed_USGS_8_1 | ecosystem: Environmental > Aquatic > Marine > Sediment | place: USA... | reverse complement strand
CAACTTGATGTTCTTTCTTAACCCAAATATACAGTTGTTGTTATCATTATTACAATATTAATATGCAAGAAAAAAGGGAGTTAAAAAGCCTTTAAACATTGGTGGCTTATGACTTGATCTAGCAGGAAATTGATAGATACTAAAGCAGTCTACTGCGTTTGTGGCGTTTGTGGGGCTAGAATTATCCAATATATGCAGAAAAACGAAAGCAGTTTACACGCCTGCGAAATATAACGTTTTTTGTTTCATTACCGGCAACGTATGTTATAGACACATCTATAGTAAGTTATGTACACAAAGTAACGGTAAATCCCGAAGTTGTTAAACAATATGCCCTGTAAGAGCATATGAGAAATAGGCTCAATAGGCATATACGTGGGTAATAAAAACATAACTCATGTTATTTTATAAATAAATAAATCACATTCATATACACATGTCATTTATTTTCTTCACAACACTCCAGCCAAAAAGTTAGCATTAACATGTCCTTTGGAGATGTTAAAGCTGCTCATATAGTAATCGTGTCCTTATTTGTGCAATAAAACATTATTAATATTATCTACTCTACCTAAACCAATGATAAATGATACTGTTAATATCAATCACTATTTTTTGTGATACACTGTACAGTCTTTCTCTGTGTGTTTATTCCTCAAAGGTGGTCCTAGCTTCCTCACCAGTCGTATGCATGTGTTCAGACTGAGAATACAGTATAATAAAAGACAAAAATACTAGTAGAGTGTAGATATTGCAAACAGATACGAAACAAAACCTTTTCCTCCCATCTTTATTTAACAATAATAGAGTAGATCTATTGTTAGTACTGTGTAAGGTGTTCAAGGAAGATTTGCACTATCCAACATAATAAAATGAGCAATATTTGTAAATTGTGTTCCAAAATGAAGCAGTGACAATTAAAATATATATCAATCAAGATTATTTATGTTTATTTCAAGTACTTGGGTAATGTTAAAAAAGTTATTTCTAAAAGAATCAATGCTATATGTTTTAGGGACATGGTTATAATAACATGTGATAGTTATGTTGAAATAAATAAAAGAATCGAGTAATATATTAAGACACGGGGAGAGGAATGCAGGGGGGGGGGGTAGAAAATAGGGTCAGTGTAAATAACATTTGTAAAGTTTCATTAATATCACATACGAAATGTGGAATACGATTTCTTTACACACTTTTAAATTGTAAATAAACATACAATATAAATCTCCATAGAGCATATCCTTGTTATGCATTGATCACGTATTTCACATATGTGACAGACGTTTTTGGACAGGCACTAGTACATTTTATGGCTTTGTTCAAAGGTGCATACGTCTACAATGCATTACATCACTGTGCTTTAGATATATGTAGATCTACGTCTTGTAGAAGACACATGTCAAGTTTCACGTAAATCGCATGAGACATGTGAAAGTAGTAAGTAGTAAATTCCAAATCTGATAACATTGTAAATGGGCAAACACTATCATTATGGCTATTTCAAAGGTGTGGGTGGCATTACCCTTAATGCGTGGATTCCCGGGCAAGAAAATGTGTCTTGTGCATCAACACGTCCTTCAGAGGGCCGTGTTGTAACCTTTTTATTACATATCGTTGGAGGATTTCAAACACTTTTTAACAAAACAAAATCACACGCTTAAACTGTAAATGGATATAATAAATTAGTTTCGTAAAAAGTTGTAGTACTTATGCATTTTATTTTCTTTGGGTTCTTTAACCCGCCAAATGACGTCATATATGATGACGTCATTTAAAGATTTGTTAACAAACAAACTGTTGAGAAGAAAATGTTACGGATAAATGTTACATTTACTGCACTATCTGTAATAATTGCATCTTTGTGAAGATTTTTTCGAGTTAAAATACAAATGGTGTATAAGTAGATCTAGGTAAGTTTCTTAGGTTTTTTTTTAATTCTATTTCTTTGTGAGATTGTTTATTAAATAACAACTGCTTATAAACAGTCGTTAACATCGGCGCGTGAAATCGATCGTGTGCCAATACGGCCCTCCCGGAAGTAGAAAGCCCGTATTTGGCACACCTTTTTATATGCCCGACATTTGAAATCCCGTATAAGTTTTTATTCAACGTAAATTTGTTACTATTTATAGTAAAGTATGTAATAATAAAATTTTGTTTGGCGTTCGTTGATTGAAAGAATTAGAAGATGGTCGGAGGAAATTATAAGGTTGATAATATCTGTTTTTTATTACAGGTTTGTAAAATTATCGCACATAAAATGTTTCCTGATGTGTCCAGTGTTTTCTGTTTTGCGAGTCTTTCATATTATGCAAGCAGAACGTTTAATATTCGCCACACAAACGTTTGCTTATTGTTAAATAACTCACAGCGACACAGCATAAATATAGATCTAGAGGCAGTACATGTGAAAACTGAGATGCTATAATTATCGCCCATCGCCCATCGTTGTCATTGTATTGTTTGACTATTCGTATTTTCGTTATAAGGTAAACCCATCAATTACAACTTTGAATTCATTTTTGTCCTAATAAGGACAAAACTTTACATCACGGAAATTATTTGTTGGCATCTGCGTAAATGGAGCTGGAGCACACTGAATACATGAAAAACATTACATCCTCAAAGCACGTAATCTGACTAATGGTACCCTTCTGTATTAAACCAGAAAATACTGGCTAGGTGAAATACAGACATGTAAGTAAAAAGATAATAAATAGAATGTATAACACTAGCCTTACTCATAGCTATTTAAAGTAATTTGCACTCATAATCTCGTCCCGTTCATACCCAAAAAAGTAATTCTAAAAATGGTCATACAAATAAAATGTTTGAAGAAAATGTAACTTTATAAAATCCTAAAGAGAAAGTATTATTGAGTTATAATCTGAGTCTGATATTTTCCCCATGCAAGTTATGGTTCCTGAGAACTCCCCCTTTTTCTTAGATTTATTAGATCTATATGCATATTTACCAGTTTTTATCCTACCATCAGGGCTGCATTATCTGTATAAACTACCCATCTAATAAACTTAGCTTTATTCGACGGGTGTTGTCCGTCACGCTTTCGTGTCCGCTCTATATCTTTTGAACCCCTGGTGGGATTTACAAATAACTTTTCAAATGTCAAGTATGATGAGACGATGTGCAGGGCCTATGTTTGACCAAGGTCGGTTCAAGGTCAAGGTCACAATCTAAGATTAATCATTGTATGACTGTATTTCGTGTCCGCTCTATATCTTTTGAACCCCTGGTGGGATTTACAAATAACTTTGCACAAATGTAAAGTATGATGAGACGATGTGCAGTGAATATGTTTGACCAAGGTCGGTTCAAGGTAAAGGTCACAGTTCAAGATTTAACACTGTATGACTGTATTTCGTGTCCGCTCCATATCTTTTGAACCCCTGGTGGGATTAACAAATAACTTTGCTCAAATGTCAGCTATGCTGAGACGATGTGTAGTGCCTATGTTTGACCAAGGTTGGTTCAAGGTCAAGGTCAGAATTTAAGATTAAACATTGTTTAACTTACCAAGTTCAATATCGCTGACTACCATTAAAAAAATAACCCTCTTTCCAATGTTGCACATGGGGTATTCATCACCTTCTGTGATAGCTCTAGTTTTTTTAGGTTTTCACTCGCTTTTCTGTCATATGTGTTTGATGTGTGAAATATTCGTTAAACATTAGGGAGTTATTGTCAGGTTACAATCTGCCCTAGTATATACAATAGAAGGCGTACTTCCTGTTTGTGATAATCCTTATCACATGAACAATGGATTTTGTGGAACAATGCAATTATCTACCATACTTAGTTTTTCGGTTTTCTTCCGATGCTTTGTCCTTCTACCAGACGTGTTTGAATTCTTCCTTAATTAATAAGCAGTGAATCATATTCCCGTAAATATGAGAAACTATCCAATATATGTATTCATACATTTTCAGATATTAGCAATATTTTTTGTTGTTGAAAGTTTAGCCCGCAATTCTGGAATTTTGTTTGTTCATTTTTTCATGCATTCTGTCAGAATTGAATAGTTTTACTACATGCATCGCTATCAGTTACCTCATTGGCCGGGATGCAAAAAACTGTTTATATTCATGAATGCTTTTAATACTTTAAAACTGTATAGATTGTTCTTGCTTTTATAACCCATAGTCTCTAATAACTCATGATGAGTGGTTTTGTACATTTTATTGTATGTATTCATTCTTAAGTTTTATAATATCTTTTTATCATGTATATATGCAGTTAAATGTAAAAAATGAGACTTTAATAAACTTTCTGTCCGTCCGTCCGTCCGTCCGTCCGTCTGTCTGTCTGTCTGTCTGATGTTAACGCATCGGAGCACTGAGTTCCCGGGCTCGAATTCCATATTGTTTTTCCTAAAACCATTTTTGACATTTTATTTTGCCATTCCATTTGTAATTCTATTTCATATGATGTGCTTAACAAAATGCAATGCTTATAGTTTATTAAATGTTTGCAAAGATATAGACTTCATGGAAATAGCATCTTGATAGGCACATGATGTACTTGCATACAAAGGAGACGAATTATAATAGAGCTGAAAAAACTAAGGGAGTTAAATGTGACTATAATTTTACTTCTTAAAGTAGTGACTTATCTTCTTTTTTTGCACCATAATTTCATCTGGCATTAAGTTAAATTATGTAAAGTTATGTGAAATAATTCAGTTGATGGCACATCATTACATTTGGGGCACGTAAACGTATGTCATTATGATAAGGCTCATAACCTCATTATGCGCCCGGGTAACAAAAAGAAATAACAGAAGATATTTGTATTTGGATAAAATGAGGAGCGGTGCATGTTTAGTATATTTGTAGTACATACTACGAATTATGATTTTAACTGTCTACAATGCGGATAAAATATAGTTCTGATTTCAACAGAGCAAATGTTCACGACAATGGCAAAGTCAACGTAAAACTTCACAGGCGGATACATCTCTCTCAAGAAAAGAACAATACACAAGGGCATATACACAACACTTACTTCTGAATTTCAGAGTAAATGACATAGGTTGCTTTTAATACGTTTGCAAAGATTACTATATTTGCACACATTCCAAAGGAGTTATAGCAATTTGATAAAAAAACATGTTAGCACTTATATTCTCTGAGAATGTGTTTTTCTTTCCCTTATGTTCTCACGTCTGCCAAATTTGTCTCTGTCTTCAAACACGCACTGATCGGCGGGTTATATCCTGAGTGCCAGAGTCTTGCTTTTTGTTCAATGACCTTGATCAAAACTTATTGCAGAACAAGTACGTCTTTATCAATTATGCATTTCTGTATATTTGGGTTACCTTTATTTATATTATTTGTGTTCCAATGATTGTCAATTTACTTCAAACATGAAGGAATGAATAAAACCAGTTGAAGAAAATTCAAACGCAACTGGAGTATTGAATTTAAATCTGCAGGTATTTGAAATTTAACCCGACTATTGATTACCTATCTACCCATTACTCACGACAGCTTTTATCTATCACCACTTACATTTCTTTCACACAAATAAATCGGTATTAGAAGTTGATTCACGCTTTCCAATGACTCGTATAGCATGCGTACAATAACCCCGAAATAAGCCGAAATTGTAGAACAGTATCTGACTTAAAAATGAGATCAATCAGGAAGAAAAAGTTTCAAAGATCTTTAGGCTGATTGTTTATTTACGTACCATAATGTTAAACCACTGATAATGTTTTACTGTACAAATTAGAAACATTGCACGTTAAAATACTTAACTACGTATAGGAATAAATCTTTTACTTTAAGACCTATAAATGTATTCTATTTATTTATTATGATGGTGTTTTTCTTTTATATGTTTTAAATAAAATTTTCAACGCGAAATCAAGTTAACAGTATATAACAAAAACACATTTTAATCATTAGCTTGAGTAAAAACTAAGGTCTCTTTGTTAATGTTTTACACTTTCTGAATGTTAATATAAACACGACAACATGTTTTGTTAATGCGATGAAAGATGTGCTATTTTCCAACCTTTATGCATTATATTTACGACTGAAATAGTTTTGCCATAACAAAGCGTCTGACATATGTTTATTTTGGTTCACTCAAAGGCAAAAGTCGGCGCATGACTTTCTTTAGTTGTCTCTTTTATTGGTGATAACTTGAATGGTATTGGTCTTGATTGTGGTGATAAAGGATGTCTCGATTGTTGTAAGATAAATGTAGCTGGGTAATAATTACAGGGTAGCGGTGACTTTGTATCAAGTAACAGCAGTCACAACGCTTTTGTCATGGTCACTTGCGACAAGAGCACAGGTGACAATAACTTCTTTCAAGATCATGTTCCTTTGAACACACTGAGTTTTAGTACTTTGTAAAAGGTTATGGTTTACTGTGTGTTTTCGACTCGACTCATTACATACACAAGCGGGTCGCGCTTGTCAGATTCGCTTAAAAAGGGAAATTTACGTTATTTTATCAAATACGGTGTTAGTATTTCAAATGAAGAAGATAGTGGCTAAATGTCAAACAGGATGTCCATACAATAACAAAACGAACTACAGAAGCATAGTGTGAAATACGTTTTAGTCAGATTCTGTATTTAGATCAACAATGTATCTATCCTTTAAGACTGTTTAGTTTTAAAAATGTAAAAGTCAAACGTGACCAATGTTCAAGGGTATTAACCGCGGTTAATATCTGACTTGTGGTAATAAAGGAATTGAACAATCGTAATCTTGTATTGGCCTTTTTATTTCATATTTTTATACAAAATAAAATATAATGGATTTCCTTATTCAAATTCAGGTTGCGTGTTTGGTCCATATGTCCTGTGTTAAAAGCCCTGTCACACCGAAGTGGCGTTGTCACAGCGTTCCTACACTGTCCAAAGAAAGTGCAGATCGCCGAGGTGCGCGCTGTGCAGTCGCCAGCAACTTTGTATGTGCGCTGTGCCTTAGCATAAAATCTAATGCAGAGGCGATTATTTGAACATGCTAAATGACAATAACGCGCCTTGGTGTTTGCAAAGCGCGCTAGAGAACACGATGCGAGGAGTCTGGTAGTCTACTAGAGCGCCAAAAGTGCGTTTTGATTCAGGATTTGGCTTAAATAAAAAGGTAATTAAAAGTTGAGTTTTCGCGAGCGTAGCAAGCGACAAAAATACCCCAAATTTACATGTTCTTACAGTTTTAAGTCATGACAGTGAAACTATACGACACAACACATCCTGCAATATCCGGTCACTTTGTACTGTAACAACAAAGTTCACGGCATCATTAAATCTTTCCTTTCCCATAAGGGGATAGGGTGCGTCCTAGCCCTGTTTAAGATAGTGATATGAAACATACATTGTAAGATAATATTTATGATAATGAATGCAAAACAATCTCAATTTAAGTCAAAATTAATTACGAATATAACAACTTCATTATGGTTTATCATTTAGCTAAATAATTAGCCGTTTAAATAAATAAAGTCAACCCAAACATATTATAACAATGGCTACTTGATGCAAACTACTTAATATGTGTGCTACTAAATTTGTAGCCTGTGTTATTTTACACATTAAGGCATCTGTTTAATTCTTTGACAAATTGCTTCAAGCAGTTCAAATAGGTAACTATGTACGCAAACAATAATTAAATGTAAAAGTATTTTTTTAAAAGGCCTTAAACGCAATGGGCGCCATGAGCACGCTGTATACGTGCTAAGTGCACTCTGTGGTGCAAACGTCGTGTGGACACCGCCATGACGTTGTGATGACGTATGTTCATAGCATATTTTGCGGCGATCTCAGAGCGAACTGACCAATTTTTGATGTGTTCTGCAAGCGCTGTAACATCGTCAGGTGTGGCTGGCCCTGTATGTTTACATCGTCACGCAGTGGTTTTGCAATAAATCATTGAGAATTTCAGACAGTAGACGTACATTGTATACATCCACCAGATACTTGTTTATCAACAACTTAAAACTCAACAGTGCATATTAATGGAAAATGAAGCAGTGTTTATTTCTGGTTCAAGGGCGAATCCACGTTTTGGTACGTAGTATTCAGGCGTCTATAGATAGAAAGCAGTACTCAAAAATATTAACGCGCTGCCACAAATCCTGTAACGTCCTACGCATACATGAACATTTACGTTGAAAATGTGCAATTGTTATTAAGAAACACAACAAACTTAATATATAATCTCAAAAAGCTCACTACTTTTTGCGCACTCGCGTAGCTAGCGCAAACTGTTAATACATTTTCTCGTTTGTAACACTAAACACGGATTGTTGGTATCATAATTTTATTATGGGACTAAAACTAACAATAAAAATTGTGGCTTTGCAAGCAACTGTTTTTATTTACACATGTTTAATGTGATTGGAAACATAATAATAGTTGTGTCGTTTTTGTGAAATCGTACGCAGTACGCAATGCCAATATATAATTTTATGCATTACATTCTGTTTTACTGAGTAAAGAAACATTGCAAAAAAGACTTTTGCCAACGCAAAGTTTGTTTGTAGAAGAAATTGATATTGATAATGAAAGATCAAGTGATGGTAAAGAATGTTATTTAATATGTTAAACTCTAAATAAGTTTAACGTCTCGCAATTTGCAGCAACTTACCCATGAAACCATTAACCTACAACGATTAGGGGTAAAATCGCATTGCTGGGATATCCCTTTACTGCCAAAATTCTCATTGGACCGAGGGGATCGTGTGAAACTTCCGCGTAAAAAGAGCTGAAAACCAAGCATTTTATTAGTTTTATCACGCACGGCAGGGCAAATTTGTAAGTTGACAGAAGATAAATATAATGTTCATAGGCGTTTACTAAAGTCTACTAAAAGGAATATCAATAATCATAGACATGACATACCATGTTAAACCTTCACACCCGAGAGTTTAAAAGATATAAAATGTTTCTGAAGTATTAACATCAGCAGTATTTACCATTCAAGGCTCGCAGTCTCATGAATGTTCACCAGGATGAGGACGCACAACTAATGACTAGAATATGCTATTGTTTAAAAGATGTCATTCATGTCATACCGCTGGGACATGAGAAGAGGTGGCACGGACGTATAAAGTTTGAAGTCTGTAACTGCAACTTTAATTGAGTTATAGTGTGACCTTGACCTTTGATCCAATGACAATGACTTTTACCAACGGACCCTAACCTTTGGCACACGGTTTGTAATAATGAACGGAAACGAATTAAAATACGTTACCCTGTGACTTTAACCGTTGACACATTGGCCCAAAAATCAAAAGTATTCTTATACTAAAGCGGAAACATCTAATCAAATCAAAACTTTTGAAGTCTCAGTAAGTCTCAGTAATAAATACTTTAATATATAAAGATTCTTACAATTTTGACACATGTGACCTTGATGTTTAACGCACTGACCACCAAAGCAACGGGGGCCTTTCATTCTAGAATATTTTAAGTCTCGGTGACAAACGGTTTGTAAGATAATAAACAGAAATCGTTTTGTATTCAAATGTACTGACAAATAATAATAGTATAAATATTCATGGGTAAATTGCAATTTTAACTTTAACATTTGCTGACAACTTTGATTTATTGGCTTTAAAAAAAATGAAGTTGTAGATATCAGAGTTTTGTTAAAACATTGTTGAATCATAACGTTTTACAAGTATACCTATAAAACGCACATTTAGCAAATTACGCTTGTTAACCCGCAAAACATGACACATTTAATATGATGGTATTTATGCGTCGCATCAGGTAACTTTTTTTGACATATTAATATATAACCGCCTTACAACATACAGTACAGCCAGCGCGGAACCTTTATTTGAACACCCGTCACCGCGATTTACCTTAACGTGTTCGCTGAAAATGACCACCGCGATCGGTGGTTTTTGCCGATATTTCGGGTGGTCACCGGCGTTCAATTGACCACGGCAGTGAACACCGCGCGACGCGGTGTACGAACACCGCGGATCCCGATGGCCGGACACGGTGGTCCCTGGTGGTTAATCGCTTATTTTTTACAATTTACATGTACATTATGTAGACTATTAAAAACCGTTTACCGCGATGGTCCCTCGCGGGCAACCACCGCGAATCCTCGCGTTCGGTCATCGCGAAACGCGAGGGTCATGACCACCAGGGTCAACGGGTGTTCGGCCGCGGTGTTCGACCGCGCGTGGATAATTCTGACCATCGGGGTCAGAGGGTTTATGAAGGTTCCGCGCTGGCTGTACTGTACAGTGCAGATTTGGTAACGTTCAAGAGTAGGGGACGTCTTATGATCGAAACCACATTTAAGATCTAAGATCTAAACCAACTCGCTGGGCACTTAAATAGGCAGATTCAGTAGAAATGAATGATGCCACACCACTGACTCCCCCTAGCGCATGAGCGGAACTCCATTTTCAAATGTAAACAACATACAT
>Ga0224511_10004702_pt1 | contig 10432 bp, 3 predicted proteins | sample SF_May12_sed_USG_2_FD_169988 | JGI IMG/M metagenome (GOLD analysis project Ga0224511, IMG submission 169988) | Sediment microbial communities from San Francisco Bay, California, United States - SF_May12_sed_USGS_8_1 | ecosystem: Environmental > Aquatic > Marine > Sediment | place: USA... | reverse complement strand
GGGGGTAGAAAGTCATTGAAAGTGTTTATGGTTGAAGTAAAAGTCATTATTTCGCGTGTTTTTGGCCATGTTTCTATTAAAATTATGCTTAAAATTAATCGCGAGCGAAGCGAGCGAAGAAAAATTTAAGAAATAATTGCATTCTGGGCATAAAAAAACATAGGTCCGCGGCCGTTAGGGGGGGCGCGCGCCGGGTGATCCGCTAGTGAAGGTGTTATAGCGTTACAGGAAAACAAGATAAAATGTCAATGGTAAAAAAATGTTGTTTTATTCTGAACGCCAATTACTGTATCTAGTTTAACCCCTAACCTAAAGATATTGCTTTTAACCGCAGGACTATCCTAAATTTATTAGTATTGCAACGGTGAATAATGTCTTCAATTTCAATTTTCTTCAATAAAAACAGAGTAGACGTACTGATTTCAACATTCATTCATTCATTCATTTATTTGGCAATCCAGCATACAAATGCTTTTGGCCAATATTCAACGAGATATGTCGCAACCTAGACAGGGCGTTTTGACCAACAATCATGTCACTGTAAAATCTATGACTAACCGTTAAATGTCATTATTTTAATGGCATATTGCACATGCTTCAAACATATTTATTTATCAAAATAAACAGTCATATCCAGATTCCAGATTCCAGTTTTATTGTCAGGTAACACATTGTTACAACATACATCAATACAGTTACATGCACAGGGTAGTTTTAAGAAGACATATTGAACTTTACCGGTCTGCTGTACTTTACCCAATTTTTCCTGTTATGGTAATTTAAACGGTCAAATTTTAACCAGACATCCTGTACACCGCTAGGGCGTTGAAAGCAGTGTGGTCTGGGTGTGGTAATACAGGTCATGCCCTTTATGTTTGGTATACTTTTAAAAGCAGTCGTTTCGATTCCAAAGAGAAATATCCCACCTAGACAGGCTGTTCTGACCACAAAACATTTTTGCAATAAAGTTATGACTAACCATTAAATGCCATCATTTTTAAAAACATACTGCACTTGGTCGTTCTATAGTATTTTACTTATTTTGTAGTTATCCAGTTATTCCGCAGGGCGTTGCAATATTTGTGGGAAAAGGCATAGTACGGGCCAGGGCACTAACGTTTTGTACACATCCGTATTAACCAATTTTAAGGATGGTAGGGTCATTTAATACTGCGGTTAGCTAATGGTCACTACAATGGTCAGGAGCCTTAGTGGCTGATGTCTGTACTGGTACGTCACTAGCGGATCCAGGGGGACGCACCCAGCTCCCTCACCCCCCCCCAATTCCCCAAACGCTCAATTTCTCTCACGATTTATTTTTAAACCAATTTTGTATAAGAATATGGCTAACACCATCGTTGGCAACCACAGTAGTTTCTTCCGTTACACTCCATACGCACATAACGCAGCATAGCGGAGTAATGTATTGTGGGATAACCGACCAACAAATGCCAACAAATGCTCAAAATAAATAACTTATACTTCAACAGTCAAAACTTTCAATGATTTTCTACTTTCTACACCCCAACCACGGTTGACAAAGTCACGTCCCGGTAAAGTCAAACCCTGGAGCCACCACTGTACGTTACATAGTCGTGTGACCAAACCGCCTGGGCGCTACGACCAAAGTATTGTCAATATAGTTTGGTATTGTTAACAGAGGGACAAAACAAGCAAGGTCATGTGAAAACCTAGCCACAATAATGTTAAGTAAGTTGTGGGTATCTAATGGTCACCTCAATGGTCAAACATCGTATCATTGTTAATACCGGACTTAAACAAGCAAGGTCATGTACATTTGTAAAAACCTAGCCACAATATAGCGCGTTCAGAGACGCTCCTTATATTAAGTATACTCTTAAAACATTGCCACTGCGGCCTTGCCATTTGCAAAATTAGTCACAATATTGTAGAATAGTAGTGTAAATACATATTGCTATTGAAAACAGGTCATAATAATCAAGACCATGTGAAAAAGAAGACACAATATTGCGCGTTCAAGAAAACCTATTTCTTAACATGTATATTTAAGTTGTTTTCATGTAACGCCACAAACGCATGAAGACAAGAACTATTAACTGTAAAATTCTCAGTTGAAATAATGCATTTTCCTAAAATTCAAAATTCTTCTGGAATGTTTTTTTTAAAGAACTATGTTCGCCAAGAGTCAATACGATTGTTTAGCTCTATGCGAACATATATATATGGACCATGTGAATAACATGACCCACTGTTGTGATTTTCAGGAACTCCTGATATGTTTGAAATTTTACTTGTTTTTCTGTAAGAGACGATCAAACGTGCAATGTATTCCTGGTGGATATTAGCTTATGGCTTCGGGGAACAGTTCAAAACACTATCCCCTCCACATCGGGCAAACCGTTTGACTGTCCCTAAATCTCATATGAAATAACTGTATACTGATCAATGTATAAAACAGCACAAAGTTCAACTAACGACTGGTCATCAATATTATAGTCATGTTAATAGCGTCATAAGCTGATTAATAGCAAATAGGGGCTGGTACAAAATTGGTAAAAAAGGCGGATATTAAATGACATTATATGTACGAGTATTTGAATGTCCACGACGGTTATCAGTTGTATCGGTCTATGCTTGAGGAAGTAATGTGACAAAATAATTAACTTCAAGAACAAGCTTCACTATAGTAGACTATATTGCATTGCTTAAGTGGTAAGTTGAACATTTAAAAAGCCATATATGAATTTTCGTTCAAGGATCTTCAAAAACTTTCATATCATTTGAATCAGAAGCGCAAGTTCTTTATTTATTGATCATCTAAATATAGAATCTGACGTCACAGAAAACAAATGGGGAGGGGGTAATGTTCTATCTCCCAATTGAGATAATGACAATAATTATTGAAAGTTTGAGAGCGATTTTCTAAACAAGTTGAAAATGGTAGATATAGCAACGTAACTTTAAAGCGACGATTTCACATTGAATAAGACCCAACTGAACTGTGTTTCATACACGATTAACAAAACGTTACGGCCGTATGAGAATGAGAATTAACGTATAGACAGAACACTTGAAATGACGTACGACGCTCCGACTAATTTACAGAAAAAAACACGTTACGTCAAACGGTGCACGTGCGCGTAACCAGCGACACACAACATATTCGGTCTCCTGACTGACCCAAATAACGCCTTTGTCGGACCGAACGTAAATTCAGATGGTCTGACAAACGGGTGCTCGATACGTCAATTGTTGATTATATAAATAAATGAAGTGAAAACCTGATACATATAAAAAAGTCGGAGAAATAAAATATAAAGGTCTTACCTTCCGATTGTTGAGCAAATGTTCCGCTCGGTAGCATCAGAAACACGCACAGCACACTCACTATAACACATATATCCAACCGCGAATTTGACCTTGCTAAATGTGACCATGACATTGTCACAGATTTCACCTTTGACCTTGACCCTGACTTTGAACCCGAAACACGTGTACTTGTTGTCACACACTGCACTGTTCTTTCCGGTGTCATAATTCTGAACTTACGTTAAATTCCCCTCGTTTCTTATGTTAGGACGTTTAAATCCGGAAAAAAATATTTTTAAAATCACGAAAATATATCAAAACTTTATTCCACAGAAAAATAATTAATCCAGATGCATTACCTACTTCTTAAAAACACTTGCACAAGTTGCACATCCAAATAAGGACGGTATAACACAATCCTGCCTACGCGTCGAAAATTCTAGTATAATTCAAGAAACCGTCCGGTAACCAGAATTCGCTACACAAGCACAAAACCTTCAAAAACCTTCACACGCGCATCACGCATAAATTAAAATGCTGCACAGCGCTTTCTTTCCTTGACTGTCATCGCAGTTTAAATACCGAGATTTATTACGCAGCGTTGATTTATATGGAAGACGTTTTGTATCACATGAATTAGCTTCCTAAATCTGTTCTATGCAGCGTGTTTTGCTATAGCGAAAGTTTGTCAAAGAATCCAAGTTGATGTTTAATTGTTGCACTTTTACACGAAAACAGTCCTGTAACTTGCAATATTGTAATCCACCGACATACACGCTATTATTTCAACGTGTACACTTATATTATGTCAACACGCAATTACACCTATTTCAATGGATTGAAATACCTTTCGATTTGTCAAAACGTTTTTTCTTTTGATTGAAAACCCACGACTTTCATTCATTCATTCGATTCACTCGCTATGATCTAATACCAAAATCACATACCAGTCCCGTCACACCTTTTAGAACTAACGGTATTTTATATAATACAATCCCACACGTTTTGGCTATGAATTCCTTCTTCGGTTATGCTACACCTGATTCTACGTCTTGCAATGAAATTTCTTCTCGAGTTGTTCAACTTAATCCGCTGTAACGTTTAAGTGTAGAGCGATTAATCCTGACGTAACGGTGAATAATTCACACACACCGTTTTTACTATTAATCCTTCTTTAAACGGTAGATGCACTTAACAAGATTAATATCAGTGGTATGTAACCTTTTGAGCAGAGTTTTTTGTCGTCTGTTTCGTCAATGTTAATTGCCGTCAAACTTCGTAGTTGGGTTTATTCCATATTTCCTAGAGTGTTCATGAAAGTGTCCTTCACCTGCAAGAAAAGAAAAACACATAATGAAAACAAAGTATATAATTGAAATGTAGTTATCAATCATATGCTTAATTATGTTTGAATACATTATCAAATCATTAATCCCATACAATGACACATGGTTAAAATAAATAAGGTAAACAACTTAGCAATGTGTGAGAACAATTGCAAATCATCTAGCATTATTTTGTTCGTGGATTGATACAATATTGTGCAATGGTCAAACCAACAATTATAAATAATTACACGCCGTTCCAAGCATTGTATATGAACAGATTTTAATAGCGTATCCATATTATCTTAATAACACTGTTCCATGCATATTACCTAAAACTATTTTTATTATTTGTTTCTACATATACTTTGAAATCTTTTTTCCTTCAATTCAATTCAATTCAATTCAATTGAATTTCTCATATTTCTTGGGTATAGCAATTAACGAACTAAAGATCACAACGTAATAGTTATTCGCTAATATTGCATATAACTTGAAATCCACGAATTCAAGAGTCCACAAACTTGTCCAATGTCATCAAACCACGAAATGTCATGCCCACGAAATTAAATGAATTCACATACTTCATAACACAAGTGAACATGACTAAACTGTCACAAATGAGTTATTTCATATTTAACATTAAAGCATGCATTAATCAAGGTATGATAAGAATTGAAAAAAGGTTTTGCTTATATCTCCTTATATTATTAAAAAAACACCATTTCATGCATATCTCTTATATAAATGAATCCACACACTTGAAAACACTTCTGTAACAAATGCCCTTTTTAATATTAAAGCATGCAATTATCAAACTAGCGATAAGGTTATGATTTTGTATACATCAGGAATTTAGATAATTCGCACCTTAGGTCCATTCTTGGCCCCATTAGAATTTACTGCACAGAGTTTTTAAAATCCAAGTGTCACACCGGTAAATGAAAGACAAACTGCATTAACGATTTCTGCAGGTTATTACATTACAAAATCAATGGTTCAAATATTGGACGCTGTTTGTATGTCTAGTAAACATAAATCGGAAAATTTCGCGCTATAAACAATTCGCAGAAATAGAATATTTCGAGATTCCCTCGGTCTTTTTCAGATTCGCGCATTTATCCTCAGTTTCTTTTATACTAACACATAGATCTAGGTAAACATTTCCGGTGGTTTTCAAGTGTGAGGAAACCGCGAACATCGCAAAAATTACGCCACAACGAAAATGTCTGATTCATGGTAATGCTTCTAGCGACTGGAATTATAATGAGCTTCCAATTCCGTTTAAGGTAGCTCAACCATTCTAGATGCCTGCAGTCTGACATAGTATAAGGTAATACAGCCATGCGTAATTTGAAATCGTCGTGAGTTGCATTTTAAATATTTCAGACATATAAACCAATGCAGTGCTTTGAATACAGTTGTATCAAACCTAAAATGTTTACGAGTTAAGCATCGAATTCAGCTGTAATCTATACATATACATATACTTACATACTTGTTAAATTTAACTTCGTTTACATTTGTCCGGAAATAAAAAAAGTCCCAAATAGATAATCGTATACAATTTAACCTATCTATGTTGCACCACAGTACATAGTGCAACGATCACATCATAAATGCCAATCGTAACAACTCGGCCATTTCCGTACTTTCGGTATATTTTCCGAAGAAATCGTCGAGGGGTCCCGAATGCATGAATTGTGGTCACACAGTTGGCTGACAAATATTAATGAAACATTTTATTTCATGTCATTGCACCTTACATTTAATTCTCATATAACAGTTATTGATTGTGTTTTATTAAGTACGAAAACATACAATTAAACAGGCAGACAAATGCAAATAGTTTTTTATCTGACTAAAAGAATAAATCGCAAAAGCCACATTTAAAGGAAAACTACCGAGTTGGTAATATGTTAGATTTCCACTTTAATGTTTATAAAAAAGTAGCGATATAAAAGCTAGACAATTGTATTAAGTAATAGATGCAAATGACTGGTGATTTATCATGTTGCGACGACGTTAAGCACGTTCTGACTCACGTTTAAACATGAAGCGTAGTAACGTTAGGTTAAGCGTTGCCTAATACGTTTAATGCAAGAAACGATATGTTCTTATGTTCGAAGTTTGCTACTCTATTCTGAAGTGAGAAAAAGTAAACGATAAAAGGACAATAGTCGCGTTCTGACTCACATTGTTACATGAAGCGTTGTTAACGTCTTACATATGCGTTACGTTACGCTTTAGCGGTGAAGATCACGTTGAAATGCATGTAACGAAGGCATGAGCTGCTATAACGTTAAATCCGTCGGAGCGATGTCTAAGAAATGAAAAAGGAAAACGTATTTTTAAAACTCCAAATAACAATTGCTTTATAACGCATACCGGTACATTTTTCTGATTTCATTTACATGTTTCGTTAAATTTGGTGCAAGCGTTCATTGCATGCTACAGGTGAATGTTCTTTGATAACGTTACAGAATGTTCTACGTGTTATGCACTTTTTAAGCAGTTATAAACACAACGTTCGAAAGAACGATTCTTGGCAAAATCAAATACATACAATGTATACCTATTTCCGAGAATTAGAATTCAGTGTATATGCCCCACCCCTTCCCCCGCAAACACCTGATACGATAAACATGTTACCAACTTTATACGGTGTCGCTGTCTCCACGCAATAGCAGTTGCGTCTGATACAAAATGTAATCCCTACGTTGTTCATCATACATATATTATATCAAATAATATACAAACATTATATCAAACATATAATGATACAACTTTTATATGAAAGTAACTCCAACAACAGTATCGCACTATACGTACAATAAGTTACGCTTCGTGAATGATATTTTGTAAAGGTTATATGTTACTATTGTCGTTAAAATGACAATAACATTATCTTTATCAATCATTTTATCCTAACAAAACAGCCACGTAAAATTTGTACAAAAACTGCATGATTCACCGCCATTCTAATATTGATATGTTACAGTAAATAACCCCATGTTTTAGGTGTTTTTTTTATAAATTCATATGATATTCAGGTGCAGCATAGCACAACATGTTGCACTTTGTTTGTATTGTTTAATATTAGTCGAAAACAATGATAACAAAGTCTTGGTTTCATATGATGGCTGTAACACGTATTTTTATCTTAGTTATGCTAATGTTTCACAATAAAACAATGGTATTAACTGTCTGTAGTCAGAAATTCCAATGTACATAAGATTGCAACTCTATACTTAATAGTTTAATACTATATCGGACTCATAGTTTCATATCATTGTTCATTTTGTTATTGTTATTATTGTTCAAATACTGATCCATGTTGTTATTTCATTCATACGGTTATATCTAATCTACCACTTTATTTATCATGTAACAAATGAATCAACAATGTGTCAAAACAAAGAAAACGTACACTACATTTAAGTGCAATCGTAGGCCTAAAATAAAAAAGGTATAATTCTAATAACCCGCTACATAAGATGACAACGACCCTTTAGTTTTTGTGTGTTTTATAGTTATTTTGCTTGCTATCAGATTCTGTTCTCTAATTTCAAGTAAAAAGACTTCACGGTAAAAACACAGAAAACAATAAAATAACTCCCAATCCTACCTTTCCCTAATATTTTAAAGTGGTTCTCGAAACACTCTAACTTTTTGTGTTGGCCTTATGTAAGAACACTGATAACATATTTACCGATTTGAATCAGTGTTGACTGCGATCTTCAGTAGTCAACTTTTTATGTTGAGTGATTATCGGCGAACATCTTTAATGACACAATGCGTATTGTTGATCGGTTCATTGTTTTAAGACATTACATACGATGTTTAACAGATAACTAACGTAGCCTACAGCGTAAAGCACGCCGACAAACCGCTTAAAATTAGCCTTTACCTACTCAATAATAACAGATAACTTCTTCATTACAATATTCGTGAAATCGAGTGTTTTTGTAAAGAGTATTACATATAACACAATGAAAACCGTATACAGCCTAAGCACGATGCCAAAGTCGCTCAAATTAGCATCGAATTACTCAATAATAATAATAATAGTAGTCTACTTTTTATGTACTGTTTGACAGCTAGTTGTTGTAAAACAATAATTACTACATCTACCTATAGATGCTTATTTATTTGTTTATTCGGGAAATACGAAGGTTATTGACCTTACGGTTATATAATAATATAGATGGCAAACACCATACAAAGTAAAACACGCCGCCAAACGTTTTTGCCGATTTTAGTACCCTTAATTTACTCAATAATATTTTTTCATCACACTATTTGTAAAATCGTGTTGTTGTTTTTTGTTAATGAGTGTTAAACATAACGTTAACAGCCTACACCCATAATACAGCGCTAAATCGCTTATAAATATTAGCATTTACTTACCCAAAAATAATAGAAGTTTTCCTACTTTCACAAATCACAATAATTATCATTTTACTAAAGCGTGTCTTTTAATTTATCGAAATTCAATTGAGTTCAAATATTTATTTAAAAACTGTTATTCGGTATTTCAATTGAAATATGTTTTTGTAATATTGGACGTGTTAGTTGCATTAATAATAGTTGTTATCAATGATAAGTAATTATTAAATCAAAATATGCAAGTATTGGAATGCTGTAATAAACATCAATGTTTATCAGTTTACTTTTTGCGATGTTCGGTATAAAAATTTGTTGCTCATTATGCGATTAAAGATTAACAGTGAATTATTTTATTAAAAGGGTGGAGCAACGTGATTTGGTCTTATTAATCCCATTAAGCATTTTAATCTAGGTTTCATAAACCACAAGTTCCATTCCTTTACTTTGAACGTAGGCGAAACTGTATTTGACCCCAGTTTGATCATTTTATTCACATTTTTGTTTTCTGCTCTTCTTTGAGATTGCTACTTTTTTCTTTTTTATTATTTTTGAAGTGAAGTAAAAAATAAGAAAGGCGACCTTAGGTATTCGATGACGTCTCTTTATCATACCGTTTAATGCTTAACATGTCTAACAATATAAAAAATACCAAATGTATTTTTATCTTAAATCAGCCGTAGATATATGTTATATACGTTTAAATTTACCGTAAATTACGATTGAACACCAGTTAGTAGTAGACCGTTAATTTAATGCACTTGATACTCTAGATGAAATTCGTCTCATACGGTAAATGTGAAAACCGGTATTAAACCTTCTCATTAATAAGTCAGCCACTGGCTGAAAGGAGGAAACTTTTACGATTTCAAATGCATTTGCACTACTAGACATACGCGTTTTGTTCATTTAAATTTACAATAATCTAATTAAACGAAAAACGGAGAACAGTTATGTCAATGTCTGGTCAAGATAACGGCACGTGCATTTAAAAGAAGCTAATTGCGAGTGTTTTTTTTGCGTAAAAAATAGCAATAATGAAAACAAAAACTTAAATTGTGCATGTTTGCAAGTTTTATTAGACCAGAAAGAATGCATAATTATGCGTGTAATTAAAAGAAAATCATAATAAAGGTCCTTAAGAGTGTGCATATATTACATGACCAGAAAAGTATGCAAAATTATGCGCGAAATTAAGGCAAACACCTTATAAAGGCCCTTTAGATAAATATCTTTATCTATATTTAACAGTCATAAGACATTACGAGTGTGCGCCTTTAAGGCATCAACGTTTTGAGACACAGTGATAAACGATGCAAGCATGTACATGTCCAGTTTAACGATTACGAACTGTGGATAAAATACACATCTGCAGCCATACAGAAGAATCAAAAACTTTATATCATCAAGTAGTTTTGAAACTGGGGGGG
>Ga0224511_10004701_pt1 | contig 10432 bp, 6 predicted proteins | sample SF_May12_sed_USG_2_FD_169988 | JGI IMG/M metagenome (GOLD analysis project Ga0224511, IMG submission 169988) | Sediment microbial communities from San Francisco Bay, California, United States - SF_May12_sed_USGS_8_1 | ecosystem: Environmental > Aquatic > Marine > Sediment | place: USA... | reverse complement strand
TTTCTCCATCACATATTATGTGTTTGTTATATAAATTAAAGCCAAAAGTCCTGTATAATGCATCAACATTTCTGCTTCACCCCAGCCTGAGGATATTAAGGATGCCCACCGTGACGCGCTGGAGCGAGCGCGAGCCCGAGGACTGCTGGGCGGCAAGAAGAAGTCCAAGAAGACGGTTGTCGAGGATGAAGCGACCGAGGAGACCGAAGAAGGTCAACTGTTGGAGCGACGGACCAAACGAGCACCGAGGAAACTCAGGGCAACGAACAGTTTCGCCATCAATCTTCCAAGCTATAACAAGCCGTCTGGGACGAGTGTCGTGCGGTCGCAGATGTACGGTAAGACAAGCAAGTCTGTCAGTCGAGGGACAAGATCTACTCCAGTATTAAACCACAAGACGCACATCCAGAGGGTGAAAGAACTCGCCGAGTCTCATGACAAGAAAGAAAAGAAGGAGGTGGTACCGGAGTATGTTAAAGTTGTCAAGCACCCGGCTCCATTCAGGTGATTATCCGGTGTTTTTCCTGCATATCTCGTTCACGCTGGTCTAACCAGCTGCAATATCTCCATCACTGTCCTGGTTGTTGTCACAAACACATTGTACTCTCTCATCTGCATGAGTGTATAAAGACATGACCTGTATATAACTGTATCTTACATTTATATCTGGATATATCTAGATGTTAATGATATCATTTCACTATATTAATTAAAACAAAAATTTGACATTCTTCAAAACGAATAAAAAAGTTTAGAATTAATTTTCTTTTAGTCAAAATCCTTTAATATCAAATAATTGACTGTTCTGGTGATTTAATTTTGTCTCCTATAAACTGACTGTTGATCTGTCATATGTTTTTAAAAGGATTTTTGGACATAAAAAACGTGTAAGTTGAAGGTACATTAAAGGCACTACTCTGCGGTCTGCTCTGGTGTCATAAAAACGAGTTAAAAAAAAGTTTTCACAAATTGTTATTTTAGCCTCAGTTGTGTTCAGGGCAAAAAAAATGATGCATTGACATGTCTTATACTCATTGGCAATTCCTTTAAACGCTACATTTATTCCATCATCTATCACTGATAAAGCATTGCAACGGTTAATTATGTGCTTTCTTTTGTAGATCATAACAATAATGGCGACTGCTTAAAGATGGAACCCTGGACCCGTCCGTTATTAAATCATATCGCGACTCCTGATATTATCTGTGTCCGTCTTTCAACGGATTACACATTTGCAATTAGATTTTCAGTTTCTTTTCTTTGGTTAAAAATATAAGTTTTTTTATAAGTTATTTATTTATAATTTAAATTACCTTTTTTTAGTTTAAAACAATGTCATGAATTAATGCATGTTATCCGTATCCAGTATTGCTAAATCCTAAAATCAGTCCCTGGTTCCAGCCAGTAGCAGTTAGGCCCCTTGATAGTTGGTCAAAAACTGTTCAAGTAAAATTTGTGTTTTCTTGCATAATTTGTTAGAAGATTGCTAATAATGGAAATAATTACAAAAGGGCTTAGTTACAATGATGTCTGGACAAAAGGATGACAGTTTCTCTGCACCCTATTTCTCTGCAGACTGCAGGGAAGTGACTTTAAGATAAGAAATGAAGATTTTATTTTGAAAATGCAAACTTTTGACAAGAACGGATTCACTGTGGTACTTCATGATAGCATTTCAACCTTATGTTTTATACCGCAATAGTGTTTTGTACATAAACTGTTAGTCTCTAGTCAATATTTATTTTACATTATTCCTTAATTTATGTAATATTAGGTGCTAATATAAGACTGTAATTAGATATATTTTTTCTTAAAACAGTTACTGCTGATCATTTAAAAGCATTAAGGTTATTAGAGGGTACAGTAATTTATTTTTAAGGGTGAACAATGTTTACTTTTAATATCTGTTTTTGATGCTTATATCTCATTAAAATTTTCTACATTTAATTTCGTTTAAGGAAAACTTAAATGTAAAATTACATGTAAAATATATTGCCATTATTTAATGACATTCAGTTTTCTGCTCTAAATACTTTTATACACTTGCATGTCTTAAACAATATTATCTTTTCACAAAAGGATGGGTTTTTTGTAAGTTCTTGAGTGAAAATCTTTGTTTACAGCATTTGCATGTTAACTGATCTGTCTTTAATTCTGAAATTTACAGTCTACTCTGAGAGATATTATTTCAATAGTGCAGCGCAATTTTTTTTTTCATCCTCGAAATTGTATTACTGAACACTGTGTTACTGTTATGTGTTGGTATTGTGCTATTTTCCACCAATGATCCTTAACCATTCCTCAGTACATGACAATTCCATTGGCTAATTGTTGATGTGGTAACTTGAATAACTGTACTCAAAAAGGCAATAATTTGATGCAGGGTCCAGAAATGTATGTTTTTGTCATGCGATGAAGATTTTGGGGATTTGGGTTTTAAAGTTCTTTTGAACAAATTCATTCTGTCACTGCATCAAACTATATGTTGCCCAATAACAAAATGTTCATGGCAGACATGATTTTAATGTTTCGGTATGCCTTATTCTCAATAATTTCCCTTGTTTTAAATGCTGGAGTGCTTTTAATATGTATTTTATGATAACACATGCTGTCATTTTCAGGGTATTTGCATGTTAAATGGAATCTTCTGTTTGTACTTGTGATTTTGAATGTTTCATAATATACTTTATTATGTTTGACCAGCATTCCTCAGAGTAAGTACAAAAGCCTCATTTCCCTGCCTGCTTGCTACGGAATCTTCAAGGAACTTAAAACGGCTTTGTAAATATGGTTCATAAACCCTGCTTGCGTTTGTAAGCAAATTATTGCCTGTGCATGGAAATTTATTATGGGAATGTATGATAAGAATATGATATATGACATATAATGTGTCGAAGAAGTATTTACTTCCTATTCACTAAATATCTCCACAGATTAACTTGAAAACATACACATTTAAAAGTTATTCATTTCCAAAGATTTATGTAAAAAAATGACAAATTTTATTTTAATAATGTTTTTCAATTATAGTGTTTTTTTATTAAAAGCAGTAGGGGGTACATTTGAACTTTATTGGTACCTATTTATTTTCCGCTTAAGTGTCTTTTTTTGGAAAAAGCTCTGGGAAAAAATAATTTACACTATAAAACATAAAGTGTATTTACACTAAGTAAAAGGCATTTCCCTCCCCTGCCCTTTAAAGAAGAAAGTTTTTTTTAAAATATGTGTTTGTCCTATGGTTACCCTTTATTTGCCTTATGGAAACCTTACCCATACCTTATGGAAACCTTTCCTAGCACATTTACTGAATATATTAAACTCTTTAATAGTTATGCAACAAAAAAGTAAATTAATGATGTTTCCGAATGTTTGATGTCAATGCTTACCTGATTTACAATGTGCTGCAGATACAAACCAGCAAACCATTCAAGACCCTGGGCTTTTTGACAGGCACACATTGCTGCCTTCCTTAACTTATGAAAACTAGTCTGGTGTGACCTTTGGAATTAAACATTTTCGTTTATTTAACATAACGCCAATCTAAGTTTTTCTTTTCAAATGTTCATAGTACACACCTGGACTTTTTGATAAAATTTTGGAGTAAAAAAAAATCTGTATTATTATAATTATGCAGTTACCAGTATGAGTTAAAAATACATTCAAATGTGAAAAATAATATAACATGTTTTGGTTGTTATAAATAATATTCATGTTATATTAGTTTACCTTCTTTTCTTTCCAAGAAAGGAGACAAAGGGACGTAAGAAAAAGTATTTAATTGACCACATTTAAAAGCATGGTACACAATTGACGACATGTTTGTGTTCAACTACAGTATTCACCAGTTCACATACTGTACAGTTAAAATGTATTTTGTTTTGTTATGATTACTTAAATCTTAGCATGTTGCCTTTATAAATGCCTTCTTTTTATCTTAAGCATGTTTGTATGTTTATCATTGATTTACAATGCATGAACACATTTTATGGCTCCATAAATTTTACAATGCATTTATACATGTATTTTTATTTCTTCAAGTATTTGAACGCCACTCCAAGTAAGCTTGTTCAGCATGCTGCATGATAAAACCATATTAAAGATTTCTCTTCCTTATACATGTATTTATGCCTTCTAGAACAGGTTGAATCCCACCAAACTTGAAGTTGTAAATACTTTGTTTTATTTGAACTTCAGTAAATGTTAGGTTAGTCTTAAATTCGGTATAAAGAATTGTAGATATGATATGTAAATATATGAAACTATTAAAATAAACTATATTTACATTTAAGAAAAAACATGTTTTATTTACTCTGCATGTTTTATTATTGTCCTTGTTCTAATGCATGTACTTTTACAACATTTACTATTTTGTTCAAATTTGATTGACTGTGATTATCTTCTCAAAGTGTATATGCTGTGCTCTCTGATGAATTTAAAAGGACCTTCAGTATTGGTTTTGTTAAATGGTAGCTGTTTATATTGTTGTGTTTTAAAATTGTATAAAAGAACTAGTTTTATACTGTAGTCTAAAACACAATTAATGGTCAATATGATACATGTATTGTTGCTTAACATTTAGGTGCTTCTAGCCTTCAAATGACTTTTCTGTAAATTCATGCCAATGTTTTTTTCAGAGTTTGTCTGACAATATGTTTAAGAATTATTCTTTAAACATTGAATGTGCTACATTCTGTTTAAGTTATGTTTGCCTTCAAACTAGCCTGTTTATAATGCATGTTAAACAAATGTGATAACTTCTATAAATTCTATATTTTATTGCTCATACAATGTATATTCACGTTTTGTCTCTTGACCTCTCCATGTTGGTAACATATAACTGTTAATGTGTGATATTTATGTACATGAAATTTTATCTACTTGGTTCATTGTTTAATTACATGTATATTAATTTATTTTTTCATATCTGTTCATGTTAGAAGTTTTGTTGAATATTTATGAATAATCAGTTACCAATAAAACATCAAAATTGTAATGTTTTCTCTTGTGTTTTATTGTTTGTTTGTTTGTTTGATTGTTTTGTATTTGTGTTTGTTGAATTGATGAACTTATTGATTCATAATTAGTTGGTTAATTGATTGGTTGGCTGGCTGACTGACTGACTGGCTGGCTGGTTGGTTGGTTGGTTGGTTGATTGGTTGGTTGATTGATTGATTGATTGATTGATTGATTGATTGATTGATATTATGCTAATTGATTGATGTTATGCTGAAATCAACACTGAAAAGATACATTGCGGACAATTGTCCTACTCACACTTTATACGAGGTATACCACCTTAAGGTAACCAGTATCGCACGCACATGCTCGTGCCACGCCTACCAGTAACTGATTCATGGGTAGGGAACCAATGGCCATCTCCAATCGCCACATGTAAATTTTCATGTTTGGTACCTTATGCCATTTCATAAAAAACTGTGTAGTTTTTTGTAAATAAAGTGTTGAAACTGAAAAAAATATGTGGATAAACAAAAGGAAAACTTATGACGACGAGCTTGGAGGACTATGTACAGCACATACTTTTATTAGTGTCGAGAAGAAATAGTTTCCAGTGTAGATGCAATTAGTATTTGTCTTACAGAAAATAATCAGACCTACATAATATTTGGATGATTTGACAAAAAATGCAACTTTTATGGTTTCAGGTTTACTGAAGAAAAGTAGTTATCCGGAGTCATATTCTTACATTAATTGCCTCAAAACACAGAAATTTACAAATACAAAACTCCATAGTTAACAAAGATTGTTAATGATGATTATTTAATACATGTACGTGCACATCCATTTGCATTCATTTGAGATGCCCCCAAGCTAAAGGTTTTGTCCGGGATTTTCTTCAGGTATTTTGCTGTTCAAATATAAACAATATCACAACTTCAATATGGGCGTTGCCACACATCTTTTGATAATCATGAGAGAAAAATATTTAACTTAGAAATACTAGCTTCATAAAATAAATGTAACTGATCGGTAATTCAAGCTAGTCAAAGCAGGCACACACAACTACATGGTCAATGTCAATGATGCCCAATATATATACAACCGTTTTTTAACGTATTCCAAACACATTTATAAAGGAATATTATGATCATTGCGGCATATGTGACAGACCATACGTAGCCCCTAGTCTAGAAGACTTGCTTGGGGATCGTCTGTGTCGTTTCTTGGAAGACCTGTTTAGGACGTGTCTGTTCAGTCTCTTTTGGCATGTCATGGTGGGTGGAGAATTTTCCAGATCCCGCCTCTATCTTAGCCGTGACCACGCCCAGTCCGATAAACACGATCGTGATGGCGGAGATGCACACAGCCGCGATGACGTCTGTCATGTCCTGCAATGGCAACATAACATCTCATGAACACTTAAATTATGAAAATAAATTATGCCCTGTGATATTATAAAAGACATACATGTAAGACAGAAAAAGAGACCTGTTATTCCTAAAGTAGTTCTTGGTAGCAATTTGTCAAGACGGTGATATCTTAAAGGCAATCATTTCAATGGAAAATGTGCTACAATATTTAAACTGAAAAAAAATGCAACAACATATTTCTAAAAGTCCTCGTTGAAAGATTAAAATATAAGGTACTATGCAAGTCATCTCGTTTGTTCTCACTTTATCTTTTGGTGCCGTAGTAGTTTGTGCTGGCGTGTCAGTGATCTTTGTTGTCGCAGTAGTAGTCTGTGTTGTCGTGGTCGTAGGCTGTGTTGCCGTGGTCGTAGGCTGTGTTGTCGTGGTCGTGGGCTGTGTTGTCGCTGACGCAGTCTGTGTTGTCGTGGTCGTATGCTGTGTTGTCGTGGTCTTAGGCTGTGTTGTCGTGGTCGTAGGCTGTGTTGTCGTGGTCGTAGCCGATGAAGTACTGGCGGCCATAACCAGAGGCACATCGTCAAAAACAGACGATAAAACAACAACCCAAATCACTACCATCCGAAACTCTGATACAAATCCTTTGCTCATATTTAGTTATTTGTTTGTGTAACACACTTCCTCTTGTATGTCTTAAATAACTATGAAGGAGTACTTTATCTAGCGGATATTTTATTTATTTCACCAATAAATTTTCCTACAAGAGGAAGTACTCATATAGCTCTGTATTGCCCAATTCAGTGTTGTCAAAGCTTTGTAACAGTTTTTGTTATCAGGTCATCCGTTGGAACGTAACAAGAAATATAGGTGCATATACATTATACATAGTAAAATACTATTTCTTTTTTTACAAATTCATAACACCTTTATATTTAGAAGTTAAATTTTGTATGGTTGTATGTACAATTGTCAAAACAAGTTATTAAACAAGAACCGACTTTCCGGAAATATCAAGCAAATGTTAAACGCCCGTTCGAAAGAATTGCAATATTGAGATCAACAATTTAAATCGGTATCTTGCAACCGAACGTATAGAGTTGTTCAACCTAAATATAGCTGCAACATGCATATCGTTAATAACACATTATAACAGTACCCGTCTATTTAAATGGAGAAACGTATCTGTTGAGATGTAGAAAACCTTTTACTAAAATAGTGTTCCAGCTTCATCTTTTGTTACTTCTACTATTGACTTAAGAGAAGTAAAACGTAGGGGTATAGCAGTTGTGCTACCTTCAGACTTTAAAAGAACAGAACCTTCATTATTTGAGGTTGACATTTTGTCAACAACACTTGCATATCCATTTGGCACTACTATTTACAGCGTGTTTGTTGGAGAAAAGCCTGGTCCGAATCGATCGCAGACAACATCGTCAGTACGTACATAGCCAATGGTATTCGACTATTCTACCACAGTGCTAATCTTGATTAAGCATTCGCACCTACTGGAGATGCGAACGTATCAACAACAGTGAATCGCACGACCTACCTGTCGCAGATTGTGCTACTCATGCAGCATTTGCTCTTCCAGTTTAAATAGGCGATACGGCAAGTGCTAAACCGTAGCAAGGGGATTTGGCTCAGTGGTAAAACACTCGATTGCCGGCCCTGGGATTGCGAGTTCGATCCCCCCTCACTCCAACTATAAATTACTAAAAGGAGATATGTACTGGTTCTTCCCAGGAAAAATGCTCCCGTGTATCAGTGCTTTACACTGGGCACGTTAAAGAACCTGGTTTCTCATGTGTGGTGGGCGCTCCAGTATCTTGCACTATGGGCCACTAATAGAAACTAACTATATGTATGCCCCGACGCTGAATGGGCAAAAAACCGAATGCGTCGCTAAACAAAAGCAATATCCCCACCTGCTAACCCGCGAAACAACACCCCAGTGCCTAGTAACGATTCACCTCTTATGGATTCTGTTGCGATATGGGCACCAGGTGATGTAGCAAGTGTGGATCTACACATTGCAACACCGGTGCTTGGTAATGATGAACCAGCCATAGGTAGAGTATAAAATACTATAATCGAATAGTACATGAAAAGGAGGTTGTTATTACTAGAGTCTAGTACATAGTATTACGTTTTAATTGTTTGAATCAACAGCACACATTGTGAGTGATGTACATAAACATCATGGCAGCATTTAATGTATCAAGGGAAAGATTCTTCTTTATCGAATCTGCCATTTTCAAATTCGAAATTTCTCGAAAAATATCTCCTTGCTTACCAGGGTAGTACTCGTATAACTACATGTAGCTAAGTTAATATAACTTAGCATGAAACATGGCTACTGTCCGAAACATAAAGCATGGAACAAGAAAGTTCTTCAAATAATCTAGCCGCTACCTGTTAAGACAGAAAGTCCAAGAAAAAACAGAGAGAGTAGAAAAACAGTGTTTTGTCACAATAGAGGATGCTATATACGTAGTATGTTTCGCATTCTCAGGTAACGGAAATGCCCAAGTTGTTATGATTGGGGTCAGATGTGAGGTACAGTTGGACCATTATCAGCGCCATGTCAAGTCGTGCCGTAATTAATTAAAAAAACATACAAAACCATTCCAAACAACAGAAAACTATAATTCGTGATGTTTAAACATTTGTTGAAAATAAAAAGTAGATTTAATGTTATAGCACACAGTTTAAAATGTGCTGTACGCACAAACATACGACTATGATTTAGAATTGTCGAATAGAAATGCGTTGTTAGAAGGGAATCAACTGCTCAATCAAATAGGACCTGTCCATCATGGGTTGCTACCCATAAACACTCCAAATTGTTTTTACGAATCCATACTTCTACAAACAATCGACACATTTACCTGACACTTGAAAATGATTCTAAAACAATACAACTTTAGACTGTCCTACTAAAGGTCATGATCGTCCGACTCCCTACTAAATATGTTTGAGTACAGATTTATAGACATATGTCGACATATCAATTTGATTTACTGTCGTCTTACATTCTCTTTTCCAAAAAAAATGTTTCTTTATATACACACAAACCAGGTTTATACCTTTTGGATACCTCGATGTTAATATTGGTACTGGTCATTTGGTGTACAGGATTTATCTGGGAAAAGGGAAAGTCCTAAAGAAGCATAACTTGCACTGGGAAAATAGCAGCATTGGTTTTATTGAAGCTGTTCATCACCGGTAAATTGATGAAAGATGCCTCGCCATCTACGCCTTCTTGTACAAAGACGTAACTGGTATTTTTGTACCCAAATAACGCAATCCACGATCCCTGAGGACCAGAAAATAAAACTACACAGTGATGAAGCACGGCGATCTTCTAAAGCCACTACACAAACACTCGACACTATCTGTAGGGATTTAAATTAAATAATATGAGACTAAGAAAAGTCCCAAGGAAGTAAAGCTTGGGAATTTTTTTCGACTCAGGATCAGTCTGTTTTTCGAAAGCCCTTTAATTTGATACCAACGTTTTTGAGGACATCAACACTCATCTTGTGATACCTAAATTTGCCCTTTATCGAATTGGCTAGTTGTTTAGGGGACAACACCGTGCTGATTCCTTTTGCTTCATTATACTCTTTTCTAATATGTTTGTGCGTGTCATCGTCGGCAACCACAGTACTTTCTCCAGTTACACTCCATACGTACCGTGGGCAATTTGACTGGCACAATCTCGTTTTCATGAATATGCATGAGGCAGAGGAGACAAATCTTCTTCCAATGAAATCGCATGTTACAATTAAATACTCTTCAATAACAATAACGTCATACTGGGGTTTTCTTACCTAAAATAGAAACCAACGCACATGTTTATTTTCATTTTGAATGGTAAACCGAACCTTATATATACTAGTAAAACGTAATTTCATTGGTTTTCTTCAGTGGTTTCTTTGCGGAACCAATAACACTGTCTCATTAATTATTCATGATTACGAGATTTTCCTTACCGAACGAACGAACGAAACGTTTATTTCGACTTAAGCATTACAAGCTCATCGTCATACACAAGAAAAAAAGCATAGCATGACATTAAATGTGACAAGTGAACAGTGAGTAAAAGG
>Ga0224511_10004700_pt1 | contig 10433 bp, 3 predicted proteins | sample SF_May12_sed_USG_2_FD_169988 | JGI IMG/M metagenome (GOLD analysis project Ga0224511, IMG submission 169988) | Sediment microbial communities from San Francisco Bay, California, United States - SF_May12_sed_USGS_8_1 | ecosystem: Environmental > Aquatic > Marine > Sediment | place: USA... | reverse complement strand
ATCACAAAACACGGAGTATACAAAGACGCAACAGACATAAAGAAATAACTATTTTTTGAGTTTTCGATTTTTCTGATTTTTATTTTCAATTTTCAATTACTTAAAGGACTTCTAGTTGAATTAGCACGTCTATCAAAATTTATTTTAAACATGGGCTGCATACGTTAAAATACTGTATTCGTTCATTTTAATGAAATAAATAACAGTTCGACAGTTGGCCGAGAATAGCTTTCTTTGCAACTTAAGTCGGAAACAAACACAAGTGTCTAATTTAACTCACCCATATTAATTTCATTGTTTATACATAACATTGTTATACATGTTCAGAAATTATTTTGAATAATTTTAATTTGGCGAAATTGAAAAAAAAATAGTGTATATGCAACATGTATAAATTCACAGTTAATCGAGTCCTTTATAGTACAGTTTCCCCGACGATTATGCTGACGGACAGCCGTTGACTTCCAGTCGCACATTCGGGTAGACGTTCCACTCAAGCGGATAAAGTCGAAGGCACTTGGCTACGACGGGTGTTTCCAGCGCGTTTGATACCACGGTGTCTGTGTCAGGATTTCCTGGTAAAACCTACAAAATATTTGAAGAAAAAAATCACAACCAACTTTGTCTTCAATACATTTATCTATTACATGTTTGTTAACTACATTCGCACACCTTTTTAAGAATATAACATTTAAAGCGTCAGTTTAGATTTTTGTAACCATTTTTTAAGTATATCAATAGAAAATGATGTTATCGCCAAAGATAAAGAAAATTACATAACCCCGACACATTTTGTAAATTAGGTCAAAAATATACACCATGTGTACCGATTAAAATGTTGACTGCCAATAAATATCGGTTAATGTTTACCTATAATACTGGCTACATTCGTGATTTAACTTGTCGCGGAATCTTACGGATTTTTACGGAGAGTGTCGTTATTTTCTGTTGTCTTCGGCTGCAGTCGAAGTCGATATTTAGATATAGATTGACTTAATGTGTATTTTTTGCATTAAGTTTGTTATTCGGTCAACTTACTTTTGTGTCTTCTACACAATCATAATTATTATAATTATTGACATGATCGTACACTCGCGTTTCTTGTGACAGTCGCTACTACTAAATCAAGGTATAAGTCATACCTGTATGAGAAATGTTCAAAGTAGGACATACATGTATTATAGACACGGGAATGTTGTTTACGTTACATTAATTATATTTTACATTTATTTGTATTTCAACAGACTGAGATTCATATGCCTTGATTAAATACAATATTTCACAGTTCACTGAGGGTGAAAGAAATTAATGTTCATCAAAGACAAGTTAATCTTTAGTCTAGGTCGACATCATTGGACGCGTCCGTATTTCGCACTCATTGGGATGTGATGCTCTCGATATGTATTTTATTTAAACAGAACAAAGCATTTACATGTAACCATCAATATGTATTCTAACACATTTATTTGATCATTTTTTAATAACTGCTAGATTTGAGTATATTATACAAGATCCTGATGTATTATATCAATTTATACCTGTTATTTAAAGACTTAAAGCTATATAAGTAGTAATACATGACTACTTTTAACTATTCGATATAAGAATGTTCCGTCAACTGTTAATAAAAATTATTACATTTTTAAGTATTGCTGTTGCAATATGCATTTCTGATTTAAACTTGCAACGGTGAACATACCGATTTGACCTTACACGATATTAAATGACTGATAATAAACTGTATATTCTGACGTTATTATATTAGTGTGATGTATAACTTAACTACCGTAAATACCTTGTTATTACCGGAGTCGTCTTTGATAGGTAGAAAAGTGAGACAATCCAAGCTGATTTCCAACCGGTACAACGTCACACATCCCGTTCCACTAGGAAACCCCTGGGTCTCAACGGCAGTCAGCGTATTAGTACCCCAAAACTGGACCTTCATCAATACACAATTTGATATTAAAACAATGTCGTCAGCGGCTTGATTAAAGTTTTTCCCTGTGTTACACCTTCTCCAAAACTTAACATGTTTCGATATGCAATAATTACTTATGCCAAACTTTCTAGTCATGTATGCACTAGCAATGAGATAAACGGGGCGAACTAAGTATGTAAGCATACTGGTACGTCGATTTGTATCCCTTGAGCTTGTTGCGACTTTAGACAGGCAAAAAGAAAAGATAATTATAACATGCTTAGATTCCTTTTAATTTTTGTTTCCACTACTGGCGATTCAAGCAAGAATGTCTAAATTGACCTTAACGCCATGTTGAAAGACAGTTCCGCAACTGTCAATTATTATCATTTATAACAGAACATGGTCAATTTTAATCCAATGGATTAGATTTACATTATCAGGTGATAATCTGAACTAGTAAATACAAAAGAACGCACACTTCCTGTTGTTGATAAACCTTACCACACGAACAAAGGACTACTACATAAATGGGGGGAGCTTAAAATATGCGGAACAATGCAGACACGAGTTTAATTCGCAACTCTACCCAACCCAAATCAAAGGTGCCCAAACTAACCTGAAGGTAAAAGTTTGACAAAGGGTCTTCCAGTTCCGCAAATGACGGCATCCAAGCAGATGGTCCATGTAGTCTTGCATTTTGGGGAAGGTTGTTGTATGGTGATCCCAAATAACTTGTTGCCGTCATGTGACTATCAGGAATAGGATTAGCTCCAGTCACCAACGGCTCTACTGTGTCGCATGTTGGCGCTTTGTAATAAAATAGGATACGTATACTATATATGGGATACGGTGAATATTTGATTAAGTCTAATATATGTTTCTAATATGAAACATTTCTTTATTCGCAATAACCGGTGAGCAAAAATGCTTTGTTTTAATAGTTTAGACCACGGCAAAAGTTGTTCATAAGATAAATTTATTTACCTATGAAAAAGACTCCAGTCATCTCATCGTCAATATCCAACACATCTTCTAGGTTGTCCATGCTTAGACTACACGACTTCGAATATTTGTTGTATCCAGCTGTCTTACACTTGCCAACTTGCCTATCTCTTGAACACCACTGAACACAATTCAGTTTAGAAATGTGCTGCTTCGTCGCATAGCTTGAAGAAAGAACTTTATTCTTTACAAACTCTGTCCTAACTTCTTGTATGTCAGCCGAACATAAGGCAATTGTCATGAGAATAACAACTGCAACTGTAACTGCCTTTTTAGTATAGAACAGCATATCCGCACATGTGATAGGTACGGCGTCTCTTAGCGAAATGCGAGGTGTTTAATGTGAAATGTTCGATGTTCCCATTATGCTATTGACACTTTAATTAAGTAAACATTTAAAATGTTTTGAAGGAAAAAACACATTTTAGCTCAACTGAGCACAAAATGCTTATTTCGAACTGTTGTGGCGACGTGTGTTTGTCGTCGTGTGTAGTCGAACGTTAACACATCCACATCCTCAATTATTCCTCTGAAACCTTTTTCTGGACTTTGACAAAATAGTTCAGGAATAACGCTTAGATGGCACTCGACCACAGCCGTAAGAATTGCGATATAAAGTGGTTACGGGATATAAAAATTGGTTTTAAAAATGCACGTATCAGTCTTGTCTGAAAATACAAATCCAAAAGCATTCATAATGAGGTATATTATTAAGTTGTTGACTGTCTATGATTTTTGTTTTAGTTTTGCCGCCCTCTTATCATATAGACAATGAATGAAACCTTAGTTGATTTGGATCTGATTATGTTTTTTTACAGTATATAAGTATATGTTGCACTTCTTACAAAAAGTGTAAAAAACATAACCAGATTGTGTCTCTGTCGGTTGAAACTGGCAATATATTGTTGCAGTTGTTTCTAAGCAAGTAATTTAAAGTATTCGAGCCAACTATGTCAAGTTTGTGTTATTCTAAACCAAGGCTATGTGTTTTTATTTTACTTTAATGAAACGTGAATATACATTTTTGTAACTTACGCAGACCTCATTCTTGATCAATCAAAGTCCTGCTTTTTTATTTGGTATTCCATACAATACAATGTATTAGTAGAATCCCCGACTCAAAAACAAGCGTAGTATGATCCTAGAGTCCACATTGAATCGTACACACATAAAAACTTCTTAAAAGCTGTCTAATCAGACTTGAAAACAGTCTAACATATGAATGATGATAATGTGGCCTGTATCTACATTCATTTATCAGTTCCACTTGAAAAGGTGTTTCAAATGCAATTTCAAACACTAATTTCAATTTTGTTTCAACCACAAGGCTGCAACATTTATATTTGACGAAACACATCATCCAGCGAAATGATACAACATTTGCACAAATAACATGCTCTAATGTCAACATTACGTTGAATCGCTCTTGAGGAAAGCGATTTTAACACAGAAAAATAGTTTTATCTGCAACATACACAGTATTTGTAAATAATAAACTCCACACACCCGGTATGTTGGGAACACTTTAACAGTCTTGTGCTTTCATAATTGATGGGTTTCGGGCATCATCCAGGGGTCCACCAAGAAAGGTGTTTTACTTCTTGCCTTCATGAGAAACTAGGGTCTTTGGATAATATTTTTTTTTGTCAACGAACATCTTGTATAAGCTCAAAATTCAGTCCTGAAAACAAACGCTTTCTAGGTTCAGGAGAGCCGCCGAAGATCTACACTGCCCTCTTGTTAGCGTAATTAGCTGACATTCTCATTGAAAATCTTTACAAAGGAAGATACTGTTAATTGATTTAGTGAATGTATCACATTTGTAGTGTCTAGCATAAGGGCATTTGTTTTTACTTTTGTAAACACTCACATGTTTAACGACCTATTGTTTAAAAGCAAGGTAAATATACTCAAGTTTGTTCAGACAATTCAAATGATCTTGGTCCCAGAAAATGCATGAATCTCACTGTGGTTTGGGTGAAAACAATTATAGCGTTTTCTTTGATCTAAACTGTTCCTGTGTTTTTAATATTTGCGCCAAATAGAGTCTAACAATGCTTTCCACGTTGAATAAAATAACGTTAATAACTGCTGAAGAACAAAACCAGCAATTAAATGTTGATAGGTTTGTTGGTTTGTTGGAGTGTAGTCTGTTTTGCCACGACATATGACATTGTGTCAGATCAACTAACCAGCGTTCAGCGTTTACCAAGCTTTTACAAATTACATATATATCTGCAGACAGTAACATATTCATCGCATTATTAAGCTGTGAGAGACATCTGATTGAGACTTACCTTATTCGAGAACAAGTGCTGCTCCATATGTGGCTCAAACCATGCCTCCTATGATACTGAGTTCAGTGCTTTCCCGACTGATCTTACTGCGGTGCCAGCAAAAGTTATTTGTATTTGTGGTCGAAGTGTTAGTGGAAATGTTGGTGGCGGCAGCGGCCCTAGCAAGAGTTGTTTTTTGTGTTGTCCTTATTGTTACAACTGTTGTCTTCATTGTTGGTCATTTAATTATCTTATTACTTCTATTTCAAACTTGTCAAGTGGTAAACCTTAAACACTTATTTATTGTCTGGTTTGTGTAATTAAAACTGTTTTACGTCAACACATTAATAGGCCTGATGGGTTATTGAACACTATATTTAGGAAGAGTTATATTCCTTATAATCATTAACCAATTTCCATTTCAAGTATTGCTGCAAATATTACCATTGTCTGGTTTTCTCTGTTACAGTGCTGTAAAGGGAATATTAAATCATATGACTATTTAAACATGGGTACGTTTAAAAACACACAATCTAAATTACTTTTGTTAGTTGATTTTGATATCGATTGTGCCAGAAACATTTTTCTAAAGCCCCGCATGTCAGTTCCCATGTTTGTTTGCAGTCCATGAACATATTATTTATTTATCAACTGATAAGAGAACGGGCATTGACAATGACTTGTATTTAGCAATAAAATCTGTGAAGGTCTTCGTTGCTTTCCTAACTGACGTCATAGCAAATGCTATTACAGAGGCGTAAATAATATAAGCGCACATATTAAAGGAAGATGCGACAGCACTATTAAGATATACTCGAATGCTTAATGTTTTATTATTAACAGGTATATGACCATATCTCAACATCTTTTAAATGCCTAATATAACAGGTAATGCCTATATAATAATTCTTTATATCATATCATAAAATTAAAATGATTGCTAAACAGACAATACACCCCATGTACATTTTTGTAACCATTCATTTTGAATCTCAAACATAACAACATTTACAACGGTACATTATACAGTTACATTTGCAAACTTTTCTTTTTTTGAGTAATAATGTGGTCATGTGGTTAATTCTGATAATATACTGTTTCCCAACAACTATTTTTTTATGTTTAAAAGATAGTGTATTATTACATTGAATCTAAAACAATGGCCGGGTCTCGCCTTAAAATTCAATACAGTACCATAATGTGCGTCATAAAATTGACGAGAAATCCAGTTTGTATTTGCAAGCCGACAGACTTAGCCCAAAAAATAAACAGTTTCCCCAGATAACGATTGCCGCTCACTGGGCCGCTCTATTGTAATTACAGTTGAGATATCAATCCGTACGTTCACCTTTGATTTTAGGTAAATACTGTTATGGAACACTTGAATGAAAGCATTTCATAAAGAGTTTGATCCAAATAGGATTCAAACGCAGAACATGGTACAGTTGTTTGAAATATTGAAATACCCAGTTTAAATAACAACGTTTACATAAAAGCCAACTACAAATGTACGTATTCCAAGGAAAATACGTTTTTTAAAATTGCGTCAGAAACAGTTGGTTTCTTTAATGGTCGTACCTCTATAATCGGCGACCGGTGTTTATTAAACACCAAAGAAAAAAGTGATAGGCAAAACAAATGGAGAAAGTAATTTTGGCTGTTTTTACAGAAATTCGCATTGTTTTGTGTACAATGTACCAGACGTCAAATTTCAAACAAAGTTTAGCTGCTGTCATTATTAAGTAATAATACATGTATGTGCTTCATTTTTGAAACATACCTACATGTTTACGAATATTATTCTATGTTTTCATTCATTAACATGATAACATTTATGTCCTAGTGTTGTCAATATTTTACTGCTCAAAGACCTGCTTTTATAAATAGATGACAAATTATTGACCGAGTATGCTTTGTGCACAAATTCTTGCAATATTAAATGATTTACAACTGTTTTGTAAACTCGTTTGTGTTCTGACTGTTATTCTTTCATTTTAGTTTTGACAACAATTGAATAAAATTTGCAAACACTGAAAAATGCTTTTAGGTTTTATAATGTTTTCTAAAACACCTCAAATAACTTATAAGAAGTACGTACAATAGCAGCAATTTGCAAAGGACAACGCAATCCGCAATCTAAACAAACATTTGAAACTGCCTATAATTTATGTCATTTTGTCAGGGACATACGTAAAAAGGACACTTTCTGTAGAAATGCAGGACATACATGTACATGTATGTGGCAGATGTTCTCTAGATGATGATATATACGAAATATGCATGATATGTTCTAGATTTTGTGATTTTAGAAACGAAGGTGTGTTTTTAAATGTATTTGTTTCAATACATATTTGCTGACCCCGTGACGTATCTTTTCAATTGGCTTTTTGAACATAATTTTGCTACAATTCATTCCTGTGTTAATGTATCAATATTGGACCCGGTTACATATGTATAGGCGTCGTTGGAACAAATGTGATCGGGAAACATTTCTATGACCCGCGACTAGGGCTTGAACGAATGTCCGAACTCTTGAGAGTTCGCGAACCATGATTGAAATTCGGACACGAATATTCGCCTTACCAAAGTTCAGATGGTTCGCGAATTTCATATTCCTTTTTAAACAACAGTACATTGAATAAGATAACTCAGGAAAACAACGTGAACTAGCCTAAGTAATCATATCAGTTGGTTAAACTTTTGTGTCCGAATCGTTTTATACATCCGAACACATGCTAGATCATACTAAACACCGGGCGCCGGGAAAATATTTCCATAAAAGTGTCACCATAAAAATAAAAGAAAATTACGAATGAAAGTCTGAAATTATTTATAATTTTCGAAATTGCAATGAAATAATTACAAAATAAAAACATAAAAATGCAGATATTACTACAAAATGACAAGAAATGAACCATTTACATAATAAAAATCGCAAACCCGTTATTGACCGACTTTTAGTGTCAGAGGTCTCACGGCTCTACATGAACTTGTAGCTTTAGCTACGCATTTTGTCACAAATAAAAATATCACAACACCTGTTTGTGTTCTGGTGATTGTTTACCCATAATTAGTATATTTTATTATTAAAACAACAATTTATGACACAATTGTCACCTTAACAGAGTAAAATAAACATTTATGATTATTATTTTGCTGCGATATTTTCGAATTTCGTGTTCACGTGCGAAATGCTCTGCAAAAATGGCCACGAACAAACCAGAAATAAAATTTAAAATGTTCCTGCCAAATTTACATCTTAAGTATGGAAACACTTATTGTTGTTTATTGTTGTTCTTTTATTGTTCATTTTAATAAAAAGTTTCACATTTAGATCTAGATCTATTTGAGTTTTGTTGATCATCAAAACTTTCAACACAATCTATCACAAAACAATTCAATACTTTAGGATAGTTTTGATAGATTTTTAATGTTAATGTTAAGGTTAGGGATACAATTGAGGTAAAGTGTACACTAGCAAGTTGAACATGCATTAAGTAGCAAAGGTTCGCAAATCGATCTGTGTATTGCTTTGCCGTATCGCGAACCGGTTCGTCTCGCAACAGGGTCCACAATACAAAGCCCTACTATCAACTGAGAAACAATACTATTTGAGACACCTCAAAAGGAAAACAAACTTCATCTTAGGAAAGCTAACAAACCATTCTGTAATCAAATGAAACAATTTCACAATGATCTTTAGAATCAATAGTTGGCTGGAAAATATAATAAATTTGTAATAAAAAATTATATTAAAAAATACATTAACTGCAATTTTGTTTGAGATAAATACAAATAGTATATTCCATTTTTAGTTGAGTCCCCTCCAAAGAAGGAGCAACCAAGATGCCCCCTGTCACCTTTAAAACTGCAGTCATCAAATATTCCCAGTGCCAGATCATCCCCCATGAAGACATTGCTGCAAGGACGGCCATTGTTATCATCACCAACTAAGTCACCCAGGAAACTGGTACTCTCTTCCCCAGTCAAATGTTCTCCAAGAAAACTTGATATGTCATCACCGAGGAAGTCACAAAATCAGCCTGCCAGTCCACTGAAGTCACCTATGAAGCTAACAACTCCTGATTGTAAGTGCAGAACATCTTTTAAAGTCATTGTATAAGATACTGTACCTGGTGCATGTTAGCATACTGCATCATCTACATTTTTAGTCACATTTAAAATTTAAACAAATAGAAATTTAATGTTCATTGCCTTTTCTGAAATACTTTAAAAGTTTTGATCATACCTAAAATTTCTCATACAATGATCAGGCTTAACTTGTTTCATTTAACATGTATTTGACTTGTAACTCATTTTTTTTGTGTAATTATTTCAAGGCCATTTAAGAAAAGAAATATTATTGTTTTTATCCATACAGGTTCTGCATACCACAAAGTCAAACAGATGTTCCATACTGCTAAGCCAGACAGATTGGTTGGTCGGGATAAGGAGACAGAAGAAGTGAGGTCTTTCCTTAAAGGTACAAACCCATATTGTAATCTTTGTTTGTCAGAAAAATAATAAAAGTTTCTCTCTTGTGTGGCTTTTATTCTTACACTGAGACTGCAATAATAAAAAGCAAAATTTCACTTAAGATTACTTTATGCTCTAAATATACGTTGCATCTGCTAGCTTGACAGTGGTTTTAAAACCTACAGTGTGTTCATTTTAGTTTGATATTGTTTAGTAAAAATTATATCACAATTTGAGACAAAGTTTTTATAGAGACTAATATATATTTTGTATTTCTCCACATCATTACAGGTCACTTGGCCAACAAGACGGCGGGGAGCCTGTACATCTCGGGTGCCCCGGGTACGGGCAAAACCGCTGTGCTTACACACATCATTGATGAGATGAAGGTAAGGCTGTTTTCTTAACCTAATTGTTGTCTTCAGGTTAAAGGGACTCCACTGAGGAAAGAAAATTTTCGAAAACCTATATTTTTGTTACCAACGTATTTAGTGTATCAAAACTTATTTTGTCGTACCTTTTTATGTCCTCCATCGATTTGGCAACGCTTTTCCGAGATCAACAGATATAATACAAGTTTTAAATGAATTGCCAATTGATAAAAGACATAATAAGGTACCACATGATAAAGATTTAGTAACGATTCGCCACAATAACGACTCGCCACATAACGATTCACCACAGATTGAATAACGATTCACCACAGTTTGATAACGGTTCGCCACAGATCATATAACGATTCGCCACAGATTTTT
>Ga0224511_10004699_pt1 | contig 10433 bp, 10 predicted proteins | sample SF_May12_sed_USG_2_FD_169988 | JGI IMG/M metagenome (GOLD analysis project Ga0224511, IMG submission 169988) | Sediment microbial communities from San Francisco Bay, California, United States - SF_May12_sed_USGS_8_1 | ecosystem: Environmental > Aquatic > Marine > Sediment | place: USA... | reverse complement strand
ATAGTTTGTCCAAAAAAGACAAATCAATTTTGGTTCAAACTTTTGTTTACGTCCTACTTTCTAACCTTTTCATTTTTGGACAAACTATTGATGTTTCACTCATAAAACTCTAAGATTACCTCCGTTAATGCATTGAGTTTTATATGCCTAAGTGTGAATGGTATGCTCCTATGAGATTTTGAGTTCTGCTGGCCTGCGTGAAATCCATTGTTTTGGCTAATAAATGGTTATTTAACAATTAATTTTATGTTTTATTAATTAAAATTGGTTCTGTTGAGGTAACCTCACAGTATTTTGCTTATTTCATTTCAATATCATCTCTAGTTTTTGAAAATGACAAATGGACTTTAGGGGGGTCTGCTTTGGGCATTTCAATATGTCTCACCACCTTAACAGATATGCCATTTGCAAAGTACAGAACTCAAGTTACATATCAAGGCAAACAAGAACAGCAATTATAGTGGGAGAGAAAATAGGTAATGGCGAAAGTAACGAAACTTTACCCACCAATCCCCTCCTTAGTCTTACAAATCTGAGTAATAAAAATAACCTGAGTAAAACTTTAACAAACATGGTTTAAATACTGTAGTTCAATCAGCGTCCACCGGCTTGTACTGTAGTCATACCGTAACTCCACCGTAAGTTTACCGACATTTACCGGCTGTACCGTGCCAAAACCATAGTTCGACCGGCACGAGTCGGGGCTACGCCGGTTCCCGTCCGTGACACACCGTGGCCAAGCCGGGAGTCACCGTATCTCCACCGTGAGCACAACCCATGCCGGTTTGCTACGGTTTCGCCCGGTGATCTTAAGGTGGAGATACGGTTCATACCGGGAGAGCTTCGGTGGTGCCCAGGAATAAGCCGGCATTGTTTCGCAGCCGGTGCGTCCCGGTTGTTTAAAACAATAAAACCACTGGGGCCACCCCCAATCTCCTGACAGCGATAACGTCACGCGTTGCTACTTATATCTCTGCCTCCAGCAAGGATCACGTGACGATAGAGTATCACGTGAAGTGTTTAGTTTTCTGTATGTAAAGTACGTTGTATTATGTACAGTACGGTGAAATTTTACTTTCATAATTTCATATTTTAAGTTACTTTTTATTTTTAATATGATAAATTAACATTTTTAATTATTATTTTTTAATATTTGTAAAGGAAAGATACTATATTTTGTGGTAATAAGTCCAGCAAAAACTATTCGCCTGTATTTGGGCGAAAAACTTGCTGGTGGCAGTGATATACTGTACTGTCAAGGGAAGTAATCACTGCGGGGAGTTTGGCCACTTCCCGGTGAACGCCGGTTCAGCACGGTGTATCCCGATTCAATGCGGTGCTTGCCGGCGCAGCTACGGTTTGGTCACGGTGGGCCCCGGTGTCCACACCGTAGCGACGCCGGGACTGAAAACCGGGAGAGTGTGAACGAGGCTTAATGACTAATAATGCCACATCACCGACACCCTCTAGCGCATAAGCGGTACGTTTTTTAAACTAAAACAACTCGTATTTTTAGAGGAGTGATTATACTTTAAATCAAGTAACTATCAGGTTGACCTAATCCGTTTTTTGATAAACATGCTATCATTTGACTTTAAAATATTTAGATAAAATGGTAATTCAGCATATCCATATTGACGCAACGGCGACAAGTGTTCGAGTGAGAACAAATATTTAAACCCATTGAACATTTTACGTGCATAACGTTTACGTTTGTCTGCTTGATTTTTCAACATTGTTAATGTTTATATAACGGCGGAGTTCATCTAGCCAGCGTTCCTGGGTACACAAGCCCCATTACTCCACAAGCGACTGTCTGCTTTATTAAAGGAGTAATCTTTAAGGGACTTTGACAAAAAAGTAAAAACACAACAACAGCAAAACAACAAAGCAAACATACAAATCTATGCCAGAGTCGGGAATCGAACCGGGACTTCTCGCACTACAGTCTGATGCATTATCTAAGGTCAAGCTATTCAACTGTTTCAACGTAATGAGTTGAGAATGATATTTTTTTCTGTAATATTTTAACATGCATGGATAACAATATTTGGCGGTTTCTCATATTTACGGGAGTAGAATTTACTGGTTGTGTATGGTTAAAACGTAAGATGTAAACAATTCTAGTCAAAATATACAGGCATAGCATCTTAAAACACAATAGTCAAGCTCAAAAGTCAACATTTTGAACTGTGTACTCAATTACATTAAGTGAAAAGTCATAATGTCGATTGATATGTTCAGTATGAGTTATTTTCTCTATACGGTCAAATCTACTCTAAAATATGAATGTACATGTATATTTGCGGAAATCCACTTGTGTTCTAGATGCAAATTTTCTTCCAACCACCCATGTGACAGCAACACAGTCCAGCACGTATTACAAGTGCGGAGCAATGCACGCAGTGGACGATAGGATATTACAAGGACCTGCAGTAAATGATGCTCAGCTATGTCACTCATGTAGTGTTACAAATGGGAAATATCCTTCATGGTTGCAATTAGATCTAGGAAAGAAGTATTTAGTTGACGGCGTCAGAGTTTATGGACGAGATAATGGTAAGTAACCATGTTAATTTGTTAAGTAAGGCATGTTCGTAATGTTGGTAAAATAAACAAAATCAGTTTTGGAATCATTAATTCTTGTAAAACTATGCAAATAAAATTGCTTTTCATTTATAAAAAAGTGTTTTTGTTTAAATGCGTTGTCAATTAAAGTTAGATTATTACTTTTTCTCTCTGTATAGGTGAACTTTCGCATAGCATTTACATTGACGTTCTCATCGGGAACCATTCATACCACCCAAACGACACTGATTTCATATCACAGGGTACCATCACAGAAACCAACTGTACCCTTGGAGTTGATTTACGTTTCAACAGTTCTAAGAGTTTCCAGTTTCTAGTTCTTCGAAAGACAAAACCTCTATATTATATGGCTGTTTGTGAGGTGAAATTGATTTCTGCACGTGGGTATTTTAAACAGCTTTTAATAATGTTAATATAGTAAAATCATTCTTTACTCTTTCACACAATAATATTTCGCAAACACATCTAAGATTCAACTATTACGCCTCATTTACAGCTCAATACCTGTTTTGAATTACATAGATGGATTTGGATATATACGACAGTTAATAGATTTTAGCATTACTCAAAATCATTTTCTTTCATGCACATGGTCTGATGATGATGTTATATTTCTATCTTTTGCACTATAAAAGAATGTCCAGAAAGACATTTCGGAGATATGTGTTCGAACGAATGTCACTGTGCGAATGCATCAAGTTGTGACATAAATAATGGAACCTGCGCTAACACGAACTGCGAACCGGGTTGGAAAAGAACATCATGTGATTTAGGTACTTAAATACATTCAAATAACATACTGAGATATACATACATAAACCTAGATTGTAGATATAAGAAGTATAATTTTATTGTCAAGTTTTTATGTCTTTGTTCGGGATTTTTCTCTACCTTAATACAAAACATGTGATTTGCAGATTTGCTTCCATAATCTATACCCTAGTTAACGCATGTTCACTGAAGACGAAAAGAAGAGCAAAACTGATCCATGATAAATTGTTTTTAAATGCAAACTTATATTTGACAGTATGTAGTCCTGGTGAGTTTGGTAACAGCTGTACCGGGAGTTGTCATTGTAAAGACGGCGCCGCGTGCAACACAACAACTGGTCTGTGTCCTACTGGTGGGTGTGAACCTGGATGGACCGGAAGCAGTTGTGATACACGTAATGCACATTTCTGACATTTCTACACACAATTATGAGTATTTTGCTCTCTTTCTTTTGCCCCGTCAATCTTTATCAAGTATGATGTTTGTGGCAATGTTTAAACCCATGATGACCATCATCGGCAGTACCATGGCGGTTAAGCAACGTACACTATAATTTAATGTTTTGAGTTTCACGGGAGGCACTTCATTACGGCCGACCGGACGGACGACGAACAAGCGCACACACGCGTAAGCTTAGAAAATAAGGAAAATAACACATTAAGCAACCTAAGCCATTGATCAATGACTGCAAAGTTTTAATAAAGATTTATATTTGACAGCATGTAGTCCTGGTGAGTTTGGCAACAACTGTTCTGGGCGTTGTTATTGTAAAGACGGCGCCGCCTGCAACACAACAACTGGTCTTTGTCCTACTGGTGGATGTGAACCTGGATGGACCGGAAGTAGTTGTGATACACGTAATGCATCTTTTTATTTTCATTTTTATGACATGTCCAATACATAATACTCATGACCCTTTTTATTCTATGTTAAAATATATGGATGCAGCGTATCCGGTTAAGGCGTATGGTTACATAAGAGGTACAGATTTTCCGATTCCGATGTAAAAACTAGCAGGCACATTTTACAATATCTTCACCCCCCGTCCGGTAACGTTACACCATACCCCAACAAAGGTCAAATCTTCGATCAGCAACTGAATGAATATGTTCAAAAATGCAAACACATGCAATTAAACACGTTTTCGTCTTTAGAAACATGGATAAGTTAAAATAAATACTGATGTGCGGCGTTGTACGGCAATGATTATGTCAACTTAGTTTCCAAAAAAGTTTTCATCCATTTCTTGTGGTTTGAAATACATACATTTAGCCATGTATACGTATGTTATAGAATGCGACAATGGATGGTTTGGATACAATTGTTTGAGCCAATGCCACTGTAAAAGTCAAATGGAATCATGCAACAAAACAACTGGATATTGTGAAAGTGGTTGCGACATTGGTTGGTCTGGACAGAACTGTAGCCATGGTAAATATAAACAAAATGTTTATGCTTTTGCAAATTTATGAACAGTAAGTAAACAAAACTTAATACGTTAATCCTATTACTATATTACTATTTACTATTTATATTTCAGACCTGAGTATAACATACTACACAAACACCACTGCAAAACTTTCAAGAACGTATAGAGATTGTAACGCCTCCCATGCGATTGATGGAACCTACATCTCTTTGATGCATGACTTTGTAAACGAAACACTGTTATGCCAAGCTTGCAGCGTCGCAAGAAATTATGGAACACCATGGTTACAGTTGGATCTTGGACATAAATACTTAATTGATATGATTAGAGTGTTTGGAAGAGGTAGTCACCTTAACATTATTCATTTATTATTTTCACGGTCACTTACTTAAGATTCATTTCCTACAAAAGTGACTAATTATACTCAATCGATTTTTTATATTATCATTCTGTATTTACTTAACCGAAGTCAATCCACAATGTAAGTTGTGTTTCGTTGTACCAAGCAATCTTCTTTAGTCAACATAAAATAAAATAAAATAGAATGGGAAAAAACGTACTTTTTTTTCCAGATGACCATCACGTTGAACAGAGCACACACATTGACATCCTCATTGGCAATCGTTCTTATGACGATACAAAAGACAATCAAGATTGGGACCTGCAAGGAGTTGTACTAACGGCTGATATCAACGGCATGTTGTGGCTTTTGAATTCAAGTCGGGTATTTCAATATATTCTGTTTCGGAAACAAACGCCAGATTTCATGTCTATCTGTGAAGTAAAATTGTATTCTACAGGTGAGTTAAGTAAGAAGAGAAATTGAATGATAAAATGTATTGAAATGGGTTGTTTTAGTCAGATAAACATATCCAATAGTGTATTATTGTAAAATGTAAACTTCAACCAGTGCAGTAACAAAATCAAATATGTTAACTAGATTTAAAAACATAGGAATGGTGTTATTGTAAGTTTATGAACATAGTTTATATTTTTTATGCTCCCCGAAAAAAATCGGGGGAGCATATAGTCGCCGCCTTATTCGTCCGTCAGTCTGTCAGTTCGTCAGTCCGTACGTCCCATTCTTGTCCGGCCCATAACTTGTTATTTAAAGTCGGATTTCAAAACCATTTTACAGAAATGGCCACCATGTTGAGACGACACACTTGGGTCCCTACCTTTAAGGTCAAGGTCACAGCAGTATATTGCAGCAAAATGGTGTCCGGCCCATTACTCTGTTATTTGAAGTCGGAATTTGAAAATATTTCATAGAAATGGTCACCATATTAAGATGACGTGTCGCGCGCAACATTTGGGTCGCTACCTTGAAGGTCAAGGTCACAGCATGACCTTTCAGCAAAATAGTTTTCGGCCCAAAACTTTGTGATTTGAAGTCGAATTTGACAACTATTTTACAGGAATGATCACCATACTGAGACAATATGTCGCGTGCCTTATTTGGGTTGCTACCTTGAAGACCAAGGTCACAGCATGACCTTGCAGCAAAATCGTGTCTGGCCCAAAACATTGTTATTTGAAGTTGGATTTTACAACTACTTTTGACAAACTACTTCTCTGTGTCCAACACCTATTCGGGGAGCATTACCCGGTTCCGACGGGCTCTTGTAATGGAAATAAAATTTAAGGAATTACCTTTTTCAGCTTGTCAAAATGGACACTTTGGAGATAGGTGTTTAAATGAATGTCACTGTGCTACGAATATATATTGCGACGTCATCTGGGGGACATGTGACACTCCGGGCTGTCTAGCTGGGTGGCAAGGAGATTCTTGTGACAAAGGTTAGATTACAATACTAAACACTTTAAGAGAGGAGGTGATTTTTTTGGAGTCACGAATACTTTGTAAACTCAGTAAGGATACCTGACTGTTGACACAAATGATTATTCCATAAAAACATGCGAAGAAAAATACTGAGTTTAGGTAAGGATTGCATGTTTGACATAATTTCTGGTAATCTGGCTGACCGCAGTTGAGTCTCTTTAACCTTAATCACAATCTTTGGTCAGTTAAAGGTACTATTTTAACAAAACATCAGTCGGTGTACCTATTAAGGAAAATAATTGTTGAAATTTATGTTGTGTTTAGAAATGTTTAAGAACACTTATATACATTGAAATGTTAAATAAAATAATAACTTAGTTTAACATTTCTTAAAAACAGTTTTAAAGACATGCAATGATATTGGAATATATGCAAGACAAAAATGATAAGAATAGAAATAAAAATAATGGTACAATCAAGATTTATATTGTTTTAATTTCAGTTTGCAGTCACGGTTCGTTTGGAGAAAACTGTTCAAACCTGTGCCATTGTTACAACAACGTTAACTGTGATCCTTTTAATGGTACATGCCCAAACAACAGATGTGCCTCTGGATGGAAAGGTGTCAGCTGCAGCCAAGGTAATGAACCAAAATAGTTATCTTGTGTCTATTTAGGAATATAAAACTATATTTACAAGCATAAAAACGTATTATAACATAAACAACCGTTTATATTTAGTCAGATGAAATTGGAAGTAATGAAAATGTTTATGTAATGAAAATAACCTAATATAACATGCACACCAAGATTTTGTTTCGTTCTTGTCAAGTAGTGGATCTACAGTTACTTCAGAAAATCATTATTGTCATTGCTTTAGTTAACATTATTACCAAATGAACAATAATGATTTTCAAATTACTTCGTATTTTCGTTTTCTCGGCAGGTGATTTTCGTTGAAAACAACTAGCAAATCGAACATTTTTACAGCACCACCTTTGAACAAGTCACACGACTTCTTGTATAAACGCTTTACTTTGTTTTGACAGGACCTTCATACAATCCAAAAATCCTTGACATTAAAAGCATTGGTTACGGGTATGCAATAGTGTCATGGGCATATAGCTTTTATGGAGATTTCGACCAAACGATTCATATTCAAACCAAGTCGACTTATTCTGAGTGGGTAGAAACAACAACAACAGAAATATCGGCTTTCAGAAGCAATCAAAATGTCAGAAACACAACGATCACAGGTTTACAAGAGGATACTGAATATTACTTGCGTATTTTGTCAACCAATGAAAAGGGCGTTAGCGTGTCTTCAGATGTCTGGAAATTTAAAACACGTAAAGGTAAATACTTATTCCAAAGTGATTTCGTGTCGGAAACTATTGAAATAGCAAATGGTGGGTATGACGATTGTTCATTGTAGATTTTACTATGCTAGTTTACACTTATAAGTTTATATTATTTGTGTATTTAGGTGTTTTAATGTAAACGTTCATGCAAACAGCTGAAAGGAAACATGCAAAACTACGACAGGAAAGTCGCTGCGCGTGTCACACATCTGGGGTGTTTAAATTTCTGCTTTTTTATGTGTTTGATTTTGATTATATTACTTTCAGATGCTGAAAATGTTAATGACGAATCGATTTCGTTAGGACCGGTTATTGCGGCATTCTTTGCTGGAATGGTTTCCCTAGTTTTGATTGGGCTTCTTGTCATGACATTTATCTGTCAATGCCGAAAGAAAGATGCAGGTACGGCCATGACTTTAACTATTGTCATGTAATGTATTTGCTCTTCAACGTATCACCGAATCGTTTGTTTTGCAAAGTGCATAATGTTGTCTCTGACTGGTGTGTACATTGTTTCAAATATGAATGTCGATCTGTGTATCGTAGATATTATTCAGCGATTTAATTCCGATATATTTATATATGCATACTAAAGAAACCCACGCTTGTGAGCATTTAAATTGTTTACACATCACGGCTATGATAATATAATACTATGTGCTTAGTATTGATGCCAATGGTTTTATTTCAGGCGAAACATGGAATCGTGTGATCTCACATAAAAAGTAGGTTCCATTTATTTATTATTGTTAGCTTTTGAACAGCCTTCGTCTAGGTGCAATGTATTACATGAGTATATGAGTCGCTGTATAGATTCTGAATACTACTCGGAACTGTATGCTAAACGTAAGCAAAGAACCGCTAGCTGGATTATGTTTGTGGTCTGAAGTAAATGCATGTGAAATATGGATTTAATATGCATTTACATGCACCTGGTTTTATAGTAGTATGCAATTTCGCGGTCTTATTTGAATGAAGATTTGCAGAAATCAGGCTTTTATATTAAAACTCCAAAAGTAACTTTCTCAGTTAAGGTTAAAGCCCAGTATTGCTCAAACGGGTATTTTGATTCCCTCGATGTTGGTCCCGATATGCGTCTAATGATTTTTAAAGACTAATTTGTCACCATGGATATGTAAACATGAATGAAAAAGTACGTTCTACGTGGGTGCCGGAATAACAACATTATAACTATCATTAATATAATTCACTAAACACTGTTAAATATGATGCTTTCCGTATTTTGTCTTTTCAATGTGAGACGTTGATTTCAGAAAAACACACACCGCGAGTGCATCGAGTGTATCGTCAGGACAAGGCAGTGCTACCCGTAAGTTTAATGTCTTATAAACGTGATGTAAGCTGGTCTATAATGGACATTACGCCGGACCTCCCATTTCTAAATATTCATAATCCGTTTACCAATGAAAGGATACGCTTATACTTGGACAAACATAACCGCATGTCCTTGAATATAATGGATTACTTTGTTAAACAAATAATCTACTTGTCTAAGGTCGTGGTTATAGTAGCCACCGCATAATGTCAATAGGCAGGTACATCTGTAATAAGTTCATACCATGAAGTATTTTACAACCTTAATGCGTTTGTTATTATACAGTTATAACATTCAAATAGAATGGTTTAAAATGGACATCATTGCGTGATATAACGTGATGAGAATGTAAACGTTCATATGCAATTAAAATGGAACTCTGATGAGAAATAGCTTGTGTTATTGTAGAACAAAGAATTGCAACTACCAACATCGTGTCAACAAGTGACAATGATGGATCCAACATTTACGAAGAGCTGGGAAAAGTCGACGACTCAGAAATCGCAACATACCAGGATATTGGTGACGTATACTTTATTTAAATTTTCTTCATTGTTATTTATTTTTATTCTATGATCAGCTCAGCTGTATACATTATCTATAAATTTTGACATTTCTGTTTAGGGCATAACATATATAAATATCAAAGCTAAAGGTATGCATACACTTTGTAAACCTCAGGTCTGGAAAACATTCCAAAAGAGCCACGGCACACCACGAGAGACAGCGGTGAGGCAACCTATTATAACACTCCATTGAGCTAAACGTCTTAATAGTCCAACATTAGTCTTAAGCGTCACGGAAAATCCTTCATTGCGATCAAGCAGGAGGTTCGAAGATTTATCCAATGTACCGTGACGCATAACTGCAAGAATGGATTTATCTTATACATTGTGTTTATAAAAAATGGAATACACGTGTTATTACTTCGGTTGGAACAACATACAGTACTTGTAATGATTGGAAATACTATTACAGTGAACTATATTATAAAAAGAAATTTAAAGTGTAGGGCATATATGTGTTTCTTTTAAAGATTCTATTCCTGTATCTTTTATGTCATAATTGTTTATATCTTATATTTTAACCATATTTAAGCAGTGGAACCTACTTCCATAAATATGAGAAACTTCCAAACAAAGTTATTCATGTATGTACAAATATT
>Ga0224511_10004698_pt1 | contig 10434 bp, 9 predicted proteins | sample SF_May12_sed_USG_2_FD_169988 | JGI IMG/M metagenome (GOLD analysis project Ga0224511, IMG submission 169988) | Sediment microbial communities from San Francisco Bay, California, United States - SF_May12_sed_USGS_8_1 | ecosystem: Environmental > Aquatic > Marine > Sediment | place: USA... | reverse complement strand
CATTACTACGCTGGAATAATTACTCAGATTTGGATATTAAACATTTTAGAACAGCTTATCTGTGGGGATTTGTTGAAGTTCAGGGAGGTTAGAATGATAATTGTATGAGCGATGATTGTTCTTATATTTCTTGGCTAAGCTGTGGGATCAACCATTCAACTAGTTCACTCGTTCAACTCTCTTCACAAACAATTGCTTGAAGCTATGGACAAATTGAATATTATTATTGTTTATGTGAGAGGGCCCGGTGAATTTTAAATTCCTGTTTTGAAAGGAGTCGAACATGCTCTGTTATTTTTACTCGGGCTGTGTATGGACGCCGTTCTAAAGCAACAGAGCAAGAATGGAACCCATTATAACTGTCAGATATCAGTAATCTCAGCTGCAGAAAACCAGTGACAATGAGTGAACTCACAAGAAAACATCAACTCCTTGTGTTTACTATTGATTGTGCCACTGCATTTTATGGTGGACTGTTTTACTAATAAATTACTTATTGTTCTTGTGCAATAATCTATCCTCCCAATTATTAACGCGGAATACCTTTGCAAAGACATACGCAGGCGGCTTCAATGTGACTGAAATGATCTTGAATCGGTTCAGATTATTTGCCAAGATGGCCGACTGCCGATGCCAGACTTCTATATGAGTGTTCCCTTGCCAGCTGAGTTATGACTATATATGTAAGAGCATGTGTGTGTATGAATAGACTATTGGCATGCTGTAATAACTTATATTGGGATGTAGATTACTAGTTCCCATCAATAACATATAAAATTTGGGTATAGATTCTAGCATTATATAAATTGTAGGAAAATCTCTACTTTCTACAAACGCTCGCACTCCTTCTAGTCCCAACTGGTGAAACTAAATCCGGATGCAATCAGAGTTCCGATGGTAAGATTTTTTTGATTGTTAGATCATTGGCCTATTGCAGCTGCTGCCAATTGTATGATTGGCTGCTTTAAAGTCAGAGGAAAATCACCCAAAAAGCTGTTATGAATCCTGCAGCTTGTCTCTGCCTAATTAGGTGGCTGCCGCAAGTAATCACCTAAACCCCATCCCTGTAATAAGTTCAGTGAGTGACCTACCCATGAGCTATAAAGCAGATGGGTATAGTAAGGCACGTACTAGCTGTCTCTGCCTGGTAGTTAAGGGAATAGTTAGTTCTCTGCCCAGGAGAAAGTGACTAGTCATTCTATTCAATGTATGGGTATAAAACATTCACACTAAAATCACCACAAACCAAACAACTGTGTATTAACAACTTGGTGGCCACCAAATAAAAAAGTGTCTTATCTTGTGATGAACAGGATTTTATGTGTACAATCTATAAACAAAAGATACTGATAAAAGCCTGGTCTTATCCTGAACGAATGTTACATGTCCTTAGGTTGACGAGAGACTAGTGGGATTAACCCTCTGAGAGGAGGAATGGTTATCCGATCCTTATACAAGAGCTCAGCAAACACTGCGGCTTCACTACACCCTCCAGGAACATATTCCGCACCTAGCCTTCACATTCGGTAGACAACAAATGTGGTGCTGTTACACTCATCATAAAAAAAGTATGGTCGGATGGTGAGAAACCATGTCAACCTGTGGCTGGTGACAGGCAGCTTCCCTATCACACCATTCGTGTAGTGATTTCAGACAAACATTATATTTAGTTGCTTGATGCTCGCTAGTGGTTATCAACTCAGGCACGCTTAGAAGGCTAAATTGTATGGGAGTCCCATGACAAAGGTTTATATCCCTATTCTCCACAGTTCTGGGCTCTGCGTTAGCTTATTTCATGGGCGGAGCCTACTACGCCTGAACAAAGAACCAGTAGTGCCAATGACTATCCCATTAGGTGAATATAAAAGGCTAACTGCTAACGTGTGCAGCATACCGCTAGCTACTGTTTCGGTGTGCGCTTTCGGTGTGATTTCCATTTTTAGTGTGATTCCCTTTTTCTGTTTGTAACTATGTCTGCACCTGGAGTGACTAACCGCGACACCACTATGACAAAGCTGTTCGTTGGAGGACTGCCGTACCACACAACTGATGACACACTGAAGGCACATTTTGACCAGTATGGAGAGATTGAGGAAGCCGTGGTCATCACCGACAGGGTTACTAACAAATCTAAAGGCTACGGATTTGTAAGTTTTATTTAGCTGTTCCTGTTGTATCATGATTATCTACTAGCTAGTGACTTGAGCTGCGGCAGGCCTCATTCTATTAAGGGTTTGAAATTAAATTAGGTTAGTAAACAAAATCTTTCCATGTCTCGGCTTGCAGAAGTTGCCTTCGGGTAGATAGTAATAAGTAAATTTTACACTCGGTGTTCTCCTTGAATAGCAGATGCAAATATCAAATTGCCGATTCTTAGGAACGAGGACAGTTCGACAAATACCGCAATCCACCCATGATATTCTTTCAGGTGTTTGTACAGTGTTATTGTACCGTAGTATAGGTCGTCTATTAGTTTTCTCTTGGTCTAGGTAACTATGATTGAGCCAGAAGGTGCTAAGTTGGCCATCCAAGACCCCAACCCAGTGATAGATGGTCGTAAGGCAAATGTTAATTTGGCCTATCTCGGTGCTAAACCCAGAACTACGCAAGCAGGTGTGTATCCTCAGCAGCCGAGTTATCAGCCATGCGCTACAATGAAAATGGCATGATTCCCTATCATCTGGCCAGCTGTTGTTAGTGTCTCTTACCCTTACCAAAATTTGTAAATGGCTCCCATTTTACTGAGCACGTGCGAGAGCCATTTTAACAAAATTTAAGTATTTCGTCCTCTAGTGGCTAAGCTGTGCCTTTTATTAGTTGCTTTGTGATCTTTGTGCTGACCACAATGAATAGCTATAGGCTAAAGTTCTATACGCAGAATGTAGCCACATAACCACTTTCTGGAAATAAAATCACCATGTTTGTACCCTTTCTGGTCTAAACGAGCTTGCATTAATTACGTTCCTTATGCGCTGGCCAAGCCTGTAGCACTAGCTGAATGGAAATGTTATAGCAACAAAGTTGATGATGTTCCTTCTTTGTTTCTAGCCACAATAAACCCTGGAACATTCATGAAGCCTGGGCTGATCAGTCCACAACTGGGGTGAGTGTCATGGCACACAATGCCTACCTTAGTACTACAGCTACTGAGTGAAATTTTAATTTCATCAGTGTCAAACCTGAAGTATTATAAACATTGTGGAGTTTATTAAGAGAATGGCAGGCTAAGCTGGGAAGCTGAATATTGGTGATTAGCATTGGATGATTAGACCATTCCCTTCTCTCTGTAGCATAATAGTCATGTGAAGTGACAGCGTCCGCGCGACATCAGTTCCGTGACTATTCGCGGGCCTCTCAGACCCATACTGTCTGACATTCAGGTCGAGATATTTTCATCTAGAAATGGTGTTATGTTCGTTTGGTGTGTACGAGTGCATTGCTTCTGATTGACGGTTGATTTCCGTTTCAGCCCCTTCCATTAATCAATGACGTTGGTTTGTGCCAGACCTCCTAGTTCGACCATATTAGTTTTTGGACCATTAGGAATGTCACATGTGTTATCGAGAAACCAAATACGACAATAAGAGACAAAGATTCTATGTGCCAGTGTGAAAAGGTCCGATCTGTACATAGTGAGCATTCAATATAGCCCATTGATTATCCAGTCTTCTACTAAAGTCTTGCCAACAAAGCTTTGAAAACACAATCAACGTGCACTCAAAACACAAAGCCATTAGTTTTGATAAGTGTTCCCAACTGGTCAGACTATGTCTTGATAGTGAACATTGCATGGGTTGCAGTGGACCCCATGTTTGAGTGAGGTTAGGTTGCGGTTGCGGACCCCATGCTGATCCCCTATCTTATTCTGATATAACCTTGATTCCTTTATAATGTGACTACTAAACTCGAAGCTAGTCCTCGCTAGTGAGTGTTGTGGCTTTATTGATTTGGAGTTGTCTCAGTTGCACCTTACAGTTTCAGCAGTGCGTGACGGAGTGGCTTCTGTTTTAGGATTCCACAGTTCTATATGCCGGGGATGATGCCTGGAATGCCTATGTCCCAGATGCCACTTCTCCAGCCTGCACAGATCAGTCCTACTACAGCTGCCCAATATCCTGGCCTCGCTGAGTATGCAGCTGCAGCAGCATATGGCTACCCACTTGGTATGGAGTTTGGTCAGGGTCCTGCCGTGACAGCTGGCTATCCAGGGCTAGCTCACGCACACTTTACCTACTCTATGCCACCAACCACTGGGATGGCTGGCATGCCATTCCCAGTACCAGCTGAAGCCAGACTTCAGTAGTTACCAGGAATGAATGATGCTCCCTGAATCTCGGCTCAATGGCCCCTGATTCCTTCCCCCAGTATCTCTGTGTGTTATTTATTTCTCATCGATAGAAAGGATGCAAGCAATATTTCACATTATAACTCTTCTTGGCTAGTGTCTCGCTAGTGTCTGGACCAGCATATCTCTTCATTCATTATCACACCCTTTATAACACAGCTCATCCAGCACCACTGTCCTTAAAGGTCAACTTTGAGCTAATCCTTGTTATATTTTTGTTGGCATTCAAATATTCTATATTTTGAACATTTTGCTGCATCGTTTCAAGTTAAAGGCACAGATCAGTGCCTTGTAGATCATTGTTGCAAGTTGATCATACAATCAAATACGTATCACTTTTTGTCATCAAGGCTAGCCTTAAATTATTTTATCTTGTCATACCTCTAATTATTTTAGGTATTTATGCAATCCTTATCTTAGCTATACATGAATACTGTATATTCATTACTAAATCAGTACAATCATTCTTCATGGTAGAAATAAACATTCTATCAAGCTTCGACACCACTACTGCAACCTCACTGCAAACAACCACTTTTTATAATGGGAATTGCAGAATTAGTATGCGCTAGTGAAGACCCAAGCTTCAGGTTTGTTAACTCAAGTAAAAAGTCACAAAGCTAACAGCAAATATTAAGTTTCAAGGTTTTCCGGTTCCAACTACCCATAACAAATGGCTGGTCAAACAAAGCATAAATAATAGGAATAATCATGTATGAAAAGTGTCTGGCATCTCTAGGCATTTAGCTTCAATCACACTAGATTTAGAAGACGGCTTCTAATCTACATGCCTGCTCATTCAAGCACAAACCATATGGAACGATAACTCTATGGCATGAGCCATTTTCATTCAGTTAGGACGAGGCAAACAGTCTACTGCCTTTTCAGACCGGTGGAAAGATCTTCAAATTTCTTTCGAATACCACAGCAACCACAACTGCCGGCATCCATTCACGCAGGTCTATCGGTAATATCTTGTCCAATGAAATTTCTACCTGGGAATTGTTCTGAGTGCACCATGTGCCACCCACTCCACCATAAAGATCATTATTATTAGAAGTTGTCTTTTATTATCAGGCAATCAGTTAGACCCAAGAACCACAAAGGCTTTAAAGTGCACTGGGTATTAGATGGGTAATATGTCCTAAGGGTACATGACTCTCGTTAAAACCAATTATTTTCCCAGTCCAGTGACCCCAGTTTCTGGTGTACAACAAAATCCAGGTGGATATTTGTTTTCTTTTCAATCATTACAACTAGGATCACTTCACAAAACCAGTCATGCACAGTCGACCGGACACCTCGAGCACATTACTGCATACATTTTATGGTTAGAAGAGGGAGTTTTATAAAAACATAGGTAAAACTCTTTAAAAAAAGAAAGAATGCTAAACTAAAATCAGCATGAAACTGATTCAATTGCACAAGACCAAATATTTGACCCAATAAAACTGTTTTACTTGCTGGGAGGGAAGTGAACTTTGGCTACTTGAGAAAATCAAACAAGTGACATGCATAACCAATGCGAGGATGTACCTTAAACATCACGCACTGAGGCTGCAATTAGAACATGTGCTGGATTGCCTAGCTGCTGAGTATATTTTCAAGCAGACAGTTTAGTAAGTTCAATGTGGGTTCGTCTGAGAGAACAACATCATATTTGCTCAGGTATTCAGGTAACGCTTCTTCTACCTGAAATAGATGATTATGCTGATCAACCTGCACTTATTGTGAACACGCTAGTCAAACGTAATGGGTCAGCTTTCATTTTGATGGAATCCTGTAACTTTCTCAGTTCGATCTAACAGAAAATTAATACAAGGACAGAAGGTGAGAGGTTGAAATAGGTATGAGTAACATGTTGATCTCTACGGAGCTGTCCAGGAAACAATCAGGTGGCCACTGAGAGTCACACAGAGACTAATCCTATGGTATACAGTAGTGGATTATGGGCTACTCACATGATGATTGAGAAAGCCTATGGTGAGAATATTCTCGGTGACGGTGATGCCTTCCGCTATGTCCAGGTCACCGAGTGAATCGCCTAGTAAGATTACGTTGTGGCGCTGTCGGATGTTCTCAAAGTAGCTAGAATTCTCTATCGCGTGAGTATTCTTGTTAAACACATGAATATTACCTCCCTTGAAGCCGACAAGAAAGCCCTGCAACATATATTGGGAGTTGTGTTCCCTTGTCATTAATCCAAACCGAGATGATAACTCCAATAATTTGAATCCACTGCACAGAACTGGTTTGAGTAGGAAAATATAGTTGCATAGTGGTGAAGCCACGCCAATCCAGTGAGGTGAAGAACTGCACAATGAAGCATAGATAGTATATGCTGGTCAACGTTTTTATTAACATATAACGGTATATACTCCATTAAATGAGCATCCAAGGTCGTTACATAGGGTGGGTAGCTAGTGGGAAATAGAGTGAGTGAGGAGGTTCTGGGTCAACTACTGGTCAAAGAAGAAAAACAATTAAAACAGCCAATATGTGAATGTCATTTACCTGGTGGTTGAAGTCCATCCAATTAGCAATGATGTGCATATTATCAAACATTTTGTATCTTTGCTTAAAACATTCGTCTATCACATCACCAACTCCGGCTGAAAATACTAACAGCGGCACATCCGCCTTGTGTAGAATATCAAGAGCTTGATCTCCACCTTCTCTATAAAGTATGAGAAAGACATACTTGACATTGAGTGTCGGCATAACGTTATGATGATACAACAATATATTCATTACGAGTCTTTATGGGGTCGCCTGATGGCAGATGGATTCCTGCCAGTAGATACTTTACCTTAGGTATAGATTAGATTGAGCTACAGCCGCCTCTACATTTTTGTGATGGAGGTTACACTGTACCAGCAGGTCGTGAGCCTCATCTACCCACTTCTCCATGAATGGATACTTCTCCTCAACAGTCATATTCGGATTAACCTCAATAGCGAGATAATATTCTCTCATCTGATTGGATTTCTCCGCAAACCAGTCAGGCAGACCCGGACTGTGCTCGATAACACCTAAAGAGAATAGAGTGGGCTGTAGGAGATGACACACCAGACTTTTGTTTCCGTATGGCCTCTTCAGAGTTATAGTGAGGTTGCTGGGTTAGAACTATAAACACAACTCAATGAAAGTGAGTATTGGGTGTTCTGCGTAGTTATCTGTATGTAGTTCTATATATCATCAGCGAAAATGTGGGTGGATGACACTTACAGTGGCATGAAGGAACAGGTTTTCCATCATGTTGCAATGCTGTGAGAGTCCTATCAAAGTCAGCTACTATCTGCAAAAAAAGTCAATTACTAGTAAAGAGGAGTAAGGCCTTTCAACAAGGCATCACCAACAAAGTATGACTTGTGTGTGTTTGCTTCGCAGGACGAAGTGTGAGCATATAGGCTTCCAGTTCCACAAAAGAAATCATACCAACGGAACCTGAAAAAGTGTCAGCAATACTCGAGTCACGGAATGAACTCGGGAGGTTTAACTGAAAATATGCTAATAAGAAACATCCCTATCACCTATTTTCAAACAGCAGTAAGTGATGGGTACAAGGTTTTCCAGGTACAAGGTTCTCCAGGATTCCAGAAATCTGTTCTGTAACTACGCTATCACCGTGATACACGTATTGATGGACCCAGCTTGATGGTGAGAGAATACAGAAGACAATGAATATAAAGACCTAATAAGCTGAGTGAGATGGATAGCGACATGTGTTATTTACCTGAAGCTCTTCAGCACCTCCTAGTATGAGATTATCAATGATTTCCTCTAGCCGATCCATATCTCTAGTGTGCACATTAGGAGCGCGTAGCTAAAATGTAGATAAATATATCACAGAGTATCACTGGGTTTAGAAGAAATTACCTCAAGAGTTTAGTAGCAAATAACGAGACGAAACCTCCCAAATTGAAAACTTCTGTAACATTTTTACTCCGGGTAGTGTAGATAAAGACTTAGAACCTGCCATCATATTCCTGAAAGTCAGATTTCACACTACATGCATATATTTCTTTTGGAAATTAGCTAATAAGCCGATTACATACCATTCTTTTAAGTTTCTCCTTTCTAGTTATAGCATGATCAGGTTCAATATCATGATAAAGAGATTTCCTTGTCTTGTACCTTCTGAATAACACACATCCAGCAACTATTCCAATACCACCAGCTACGAGTAATCCAGCTTTCATCCATTTCGATTGGAGCAGCGCCGGCCCCATTTCAGTACCAAGGTGGAAGGCAGCTAAGGAGTGGTGCGGTTTATAGTTCTGTATAACATGAATTACGCTCTGTTAACTCTATGTAAGAACGCACACGAATTCACCAACCCAGAAGAGTTTGAATTTATTCTTTATAGCTATGAACATATTTTAGCTCAAATCATAGACCATCTGCACAAATGTGTACGCCAAAATGGCCTGTTGTCTGCAAAACAAGCTAAGAATGTGAGGCGAGTTTTCAGTGAGTAGGGCAGGCTGAATTTGGAAGTTTAATACATTAACTACTAACTAGCCAGTGGCAATAAAGCTTCCTCGCATTATAGTAATGGTATCATGCCGCTAATAGCCTGATACAAAATCAATGGTAATACAGGTAGATATGTGTAAAACTAAAAATACCTTGGCAGTCTTGATACCAGCGGGGCTATACTCCTTAGTCAATGAAGTTGTTTGTACAGCATAGGATATAAACTAGTTCTACCTGAAATTAGTTTTACTCATTAACAATACACTAGCATCAACTTGATCAAAACTTTTTAGAACGAATGCTAAATCAGTGGGTAGTACTACTACTAGTACCACTGCTAGGCTACTATCAGTATCAATCATTCATAACATAACAGTAACACCCATCATCAGTACTGTATCCTGTGGGCGGCACAAGCAGTAGTACTAGCACCTAATACAATCAAGACTGGCATTAACTGGGGTGCAAGTAAAACTGGTCCTAGTATCTCAGCAAAAATAGGAGAATTTTATTAAGCACTAGACCAGTAGTAGTACTACACCGTAGACTACAGTTACTTTTACTACTACTACCACTACCAGTAGACGAGTAGTACTAGTACTAGTAGTATTACTATTACTAACACTTGATCATATACTAGTTAGTATTCGTTGCACTTACATAACTTACACGTGTAACTTACACAGTGAGTTACTGCTTACATTTACAAGTTACTAGTATTAGTGTTATTTACTATTTAGTATTGCTAGTAAATAAGTAATCAGTAATGACTAATGCCAATGGTACTACTACTAGTACTAGTACTAGCAGTAGTACTACTAAATAGCTAGCAATACATAGCCCTAAAAGTCACCAGGCCTGTTAGTATTTGACGTGCTGGTTACTTGTGATAGTACAGAGACATAAACATACTATCGCAGCGTCATTGTGCACGGAATTTACCTACGACCTGAGCAAATGATGGAACTAGCAGCAGCTACCAAGTTCAGAGGCAGACGGAATTCTGCGGTGTACAACCCCAAGCCCTATCTAAACCGTAGAATCCTTCAAGGGGCTCTATTGGAATACTGCCATACAGACTGTTTGTTCGTCACGTACTAGAACTATCAGTAACTGTACATAAAGACGTCGCGCATCGTAAATTCGTTACCGACCAGTTGTGTCAAGGACATCTTGTTGTTTGGATCACGTGACAAGATGGTTGAACAACCTGCTCTCCCTAGAAACATAAGAAGAGCTGTTGCAAAAGTGACAGAGCGACTGTTTGTTGGGCCTGATGCCACATCTATGACCAACGCCAATAAGGCTATACGCCGAGGTATGTGTGTATTGCGCTGGATTGCTCACTAAACCCAGTTTCGATCTTCACTTGCTGTCTATGTTTTAACGTCTCCGATGGCAATACAGTACACTAACTAATTTCTAAATCTAACTTGTTGTAGGCAATGAGTATATGACAAGTCTTCCTCTACAAATGCTTCTCTACTTTAACTGCTTTTTCTCGCCTATATGGCTAATCTCATCTGTAATAACTTATCAAGCAAAAGTAAGTTATCGTTTACTGTTATGCATACAGCGTAGGGACTGTGGTCATTCTATTTATTCTCCCT
>Ga0224511_10004697_pt1 | contig 10434 bp, 7 predicted proteins | sample SF_May12_sed_USG_2_FD_169988 | JGI IMG/M metagenome (GOLD analysis project Ga0224511, IMG submission 169988) | Sediment microbial communities from San Francisco Bay, California, United States - SF_May12_sed_USGS_8_1 | ecosystem: Environmental > Aquatic > Marine > Sediment | place: USA... | reverse complement strand
ACCGTGTCGGATCTATCAGGTTCTTATCGGTGTAGTTTCTGGCACAATGGTACACTCTGTCACCCTCGCACTTTCCATGCTGTAGCTGAAACCTCACGGCAGCGCAACGCCAGCTGCAAGATCCAGGGTTTGGACATGTGCCGTTAAACGGAACGTTCCCATGCCTGCATTCATCTGTACAATTCATCGCCGGTGGTGCCTCTGTCAGAAAATAATAAATAATACAAGTATAAAACATCTCGACGATTGCATTGTGTTTCCTAAAATACATTTTGTAAACTAGATTTCTAACAGGGCAAAATGAAAGTAAATATTGTTGTTGTTGAAGATGCTGCTGTTGACAGGTAAGAAAGTTCATGTACATGTGCTTTCATAACCTTTTATCCATACGATGAAGGCCACTGGTGTTTTTTTACCAAATAAATACACACTGTTTTACATATCAGATTCTTTTCAATGGAAAAATTATGAATTTCAAGAATTGTGTAATTGTCTTTACGTTCTACATGTTTTTGTGTTGTTCTGTGTGTTGGTTTTTGAACAGGCCATTTTGTCATGGTGCCCGTAAACTTGACATATCTACATTGTTTACAACATACTTTCTTTGAACATCTCCTAAATTTCATTATTGCAACACAGAATATCGGATAAAAGGTTACGTTTGATTTTAGCATTTAACGTGTCCGTGCCGAAATTGTTAAACAATGTTACTGCATTAAGGATAGACGTGCCAACCAAAACTGGCAAGACAGTACATTGCCTTAGTGAGCTAAAAGTGGAGATAATTTTCATGAAAATTCTTCAAGTATTGTAGTAGAAAAGAAGCGGACACACAAGACAGGCTCGGACAATTTGACCAAATACGTAAACATAACCCTTATCCGAAATAGTTGACTCATGCCTTCTGGACATTATCTCAGTGAGCTGGGCAGGCGGGCTCGGTTAGGCAGCAAAAATAAAAAATAAACGCCATAAAGATCCACTTTCTTTTGTGTTTAAGTTAAGATTGTTTAATCCTGTACTTCTATTTATGTGTCTTCTAAGGACCCGTTTAAGTCTGTTTTAAAACTAAAATAATGTTTTAAAACTTTAATTTTCAACGCAAACAATATCACAATAATTTTTTATCGTATTGTTTAAAACCAATACCCTACATTTATTTCAGGTAATGTGCATTAAACAACGGGAATCTTATAAAGAAATAAAGTAAATGTTTGCGTGCTGTGCATTACCAATCCTTTCGTTTGTAGCTTGCATTGTTGTCGCATTGCCACAAACAGCGTATGTGGAGGAAAGCCGCTGCGTATCAAAGCTGGTGTCATTCATAGAATCTTCGCAAGGTATACAGTGTACCAAAGCCGCAGACAGAGGCAGCTCCTTTGTGTTATACACTGTCACAATAGCCGGTTGTCGTCCTAAATAAGAGTAGAAGTGTAGAACTTAAAAGTATACGTAATATGACTGTGAATGGAGATATTCGTTGGGATCTTATATTTGTGAATAGCCCTACCCACGAAATAAAAACAAGAAAATAATTGTCCAACGAATAAAAATGATTATCCGCATGCAATCGTTAAATCGTGTACCTTTCTGACATAGTCTAGGGCGAGCACAGGCCTCGATATATTTGAGTCCTTGGGACCGTGTCGGATCTATCAGGTTCTTGTCGGTGTAGTTTCTGGCACAATGGTATACTCTGTCACCCTCGCACCTGCCATGCTGTAGCTGAAACCTCACGGCAGCGCACTGCCAGCTACAAGATCCAGGTTTCGGACATGTGCCGTTAAACGGAACGTTCACATGCCTGCATTCATCTGTACAATACATCGACGATTGTACCTCAGTCGGAGTTATCAGGAAAAGCTGGAACGATATCTACAGTTTTTGCGTGATCAAAACATTAAACAATACTTTCACGTAATAATTCTTCTAATACTACAAGTATTATTTTTTCAATACCATCAATTGTGTTTAATCTTAACAAAACATTTAAATAAGATAAATTATCTTTAAAACATGGATTTTAATAATTTTAAAATAGATGGACAGAACCGCTTTTGCGAAACAAACATGTACCAATAGCAAAACGAATCTTCGTATGATGTATGACATTCTTCTTCCCTGAGGTACGACTAAACCTGTGTTGTCTAGACTAGACGGTCAGTTGTCATGGAGAATGTGTAATGCCCTGATAGGGCTCGAACCCCTAACCTTCCGATTACTAGATCGCTGTTGTTCGGTGAATCACCTAGTCATGATAAAGATATAGAAAAAAATGTAAGAAAAAAGAAGTTGTTCTGTTTAAAATGATATATTAACAGCCTTTTTTAATGCTTAAATAATTTTTAACATGAAGATAAAAGTATGTCTTATCATCTAGGTACTGTATAACAAATATGAAAAGTACTTGAACAGTATAAATTAAAATTTTGCAGCGACTTTCCTAGAAAATGTCGGAAATAAAAAATTATAATTTATAAAAGTTATTAAATTTATTTTTGGTAACGAACTTGATTGTACATTTGCCTAAACTAATTTTTAAAAGCTCACTAGTCTTAAATGAAATACAAGTTAAGACTTCGTCAGTGCCATTCTTTCATGACAATTGAAAAAAGCTTCAATAAAACCAAGACTATGCTTCTTTTTAACCTTCCTAAATTGTCTTATGATGTGGCTATTTTCGTTATTGAATGGCAATGGTCTTTATAGTAATATTTAGTTAAAATATGTAACAATAATTATAACATGAGTGTTGATCTTTAGTCAAAGTGTAAAGAAGCAATTGTGCCGGACGATGTTTATGAGTCGAACTGCCACCGGTCGATAAGCGACATGCAATGTACGAAGTACATAGAAACTGCATGTATATTTTCGCATTTCACTTCTGGTCGTCCTATACGCGGTCGATTCTTAAATTCGCCGGTGATTTGCAATCATTTTGAAATCGTACGGCGGCAATTTTACTTATGACTCTAGTATTTTATTAGTACGATGTATGTGGTTTATCAATTACGCTTTAATTGCTTGCGAACAAATACCATCTCTAAACAAGAGGGCCCATAGGGCCCTGGGTCGCTCACCTGATGAAAAAGGTCAAATGTCACAGTGGAGCCATTTACAGAAGACCACTAATGTTGTCCACCAAATATAGGTAGAGGACATCTAGATGATGGTATATACCAAATACGAAGTTTGGGCCTTGTAGTTTTAGACAAGAAGATTTTTGATAACCTAATTTTTGACCACGTGACCTACTTATGCAACCAATCAGAACCATTTCAAAAAATTTGGTAAAGGACGACCCAGGGATAATTCCTGCTGAGATTGGTCAAAAGTTTACGTTATATAATTCAATGTAAAATTGTAACTCCCGGACCAAGGTCGATTTTAACCCCAGGGGCATAATTTGAACAACTTCGGTAGAGGACCTCTAGATGATGCTATATACCAAATATGAAAGCTCTGGGCATTGTAGTTTCAGACAAGAAGATTTTTAAAAGTTGCATTTTAAAAACCTATTTTGTTGACCCCGTGACCTACTTATGCAACCAATCAGAACCATTTGAACAATTCTTGTAAGGGACCACCTCGGGACCATTCCTGTCTAGTTTGGTCAAATTCCCATTAGCGGTTCAAAAGAAGATGTCGTTTAAACTTTTCCTTATATAACTCAATGTAAAATTGTGACCCCCGGGGCAGGATGAATTTTGACCCCAGGGGCAAAATTTGAACAACTTTGGTAGAGGACCTCTAGATGATGCTATATACTAAATATGAAAGCTCTGGGCCTTGTAGTTGCGGACAAGAAGATTTTTGAAAATTGCATTTTGAAAACCTATTTTTTGACCCCGTGACCTACTTATGCAACCACTCAGAACCATTTGAACAATTTCGGTAGGGGACCATCCACGGGCCATTCCTGTTGAGTTTGGTCATATTCCCATTAGCGGTTCAAGAGAAGAAGTGGTTTGCAGTTTTCCTTATATAATTCAATGTAAAATTGTGACCCCCGGAGCGGGTCAATTTCAACCCTAGGGGGATAATTTGAACAACTTTGGTAGAGGACCTCTAGATGATGCTATATAACAAAAATGAATGCCATGAGCCTTGTAGTTTCAGACAAGAAGATTTTTAAAAATTGCCTTTTGAAAACCTATTTTTCGACCCCGTGACCTTCTTATGCAACCAATCAGAACCATTTGAACACATTTCTGTAAGGGACCACCCAGGGACCATTCCTGTTGAGTTTGGTCAAATTCCCATTAGCGGTTCAAGAGAAGAAGTCATTTGCAGTTTTCCTGATATAATTCAATGTTAAATTGTGACCCCAAAACAACTTTGGTAGAGGACCTCTAGATGATGCTATATACCAAACATGAAAGCTCTGGGCATTGTAGTTTCAGACAAGAAGATTTTTGAAAATTGCATTTTAAAAACCCATTTTTGACCCCGTGACCTACTTATGCAACCAACTGGAACAATTTGAACAACTTTGGTAGGGGACCACCCAGAGATCATTCCTGTGAAGTTTGGTCAAAATCCAATGAGCGGTTCAGAGGAGAAGATGTTTGAGTAAAATAAGTTTACGCACGACGGACGACAGACAACGCACGACGGACGACGACGGACGACGGGCAAAGGCCGGTCACAATAGCTCACCCTGAGCACTTCGTGCTCAGGTGAACTAAAAAGGCTACGTTATGTTTTTGAAACATGCTTCAACGATGAATTAACTACAATAAACTTACTGCAGTTCTTAAGTTGCATATTTTATGGGACGTTAGTAAAACAAGTATTGGAAATTTACTATTGCATGTGTTATCTCGGACGGATTTGATTTATTTTATTGCTAAACCTCAAACATTCTAACAATAAATTACGTAAGATTAAACTTTAAGTATCAGTTCTTATACGGAAGTAACTTCATTAGGCATTATAAACACTCGCGAGGCAATTGCATATTGATTTGAGTATTGAAACCCATTTTCGCATTAAGAATTGAATTTCATTCTGGTTGCGCTGAGGCGTATTTTGAATTTTTCAAGTTTAGTTCACCTGTTATTGCTTTGTTTAAAGTGAATAAACAACCTTGTCAGCGGGAGTGATGGTGTAAAAACGCTGTTCCTCATTCCAAATAACACATTCTAGTATTTATTACGCTCTATTAATTTTACATCAAAGTTAAAACGAATTTCTTTTTAAAATCATGGGTCGGAATTTGAGTCTGTAATTGTAATAATATAAACACAGATAACGTTACCACTCAAAAGGGCGCAACTAATCAACCATATTGTGCTATTACTGATTGTATTGTGCTGTGTCTTAACAAAGTGCACATAATGACATGGTTTACGTAGTGTTTACACTATGTAGCAAAGAGTGAAACGTGTTGAAGTTGTTTTTCGTAGAGATTTTACACTACTTAATAAGAAATAATTAATATTGCTTGTTGTAGCGCCAGATTAGGTTTTAAGAAAGTAAGTAACTTTTACGCTGTGAAGTATTTGTTTAAGAAAACATTGTTTAAACTTTAATAAAAAAGAATGTCATATTGAAGTCAGTGAAGCGTCAGGATTTCATTGGAAAATGTACTTTTTTTAAAATCCATTTTTATTATTTTATTAAGTTTATAAACTATAAGAATAAACTATAAACAGTCGTCTATCGTCAGCAAAACGTCACATAAACTTGTTAAAATATGTGAGTATGTACTTCATAAGGTAGGTCCAGATTGTTTATTATAAATTTATAATAAAAAGTTCTAAAAATAGATTGTAATGAAATTTCTACGCCGTTGATGGGGCATGGCATTAATACGATTTTAACGCATTTTTTGCCTTATCAGTATGTACATCGAATGCAAATATGTGCGATTTTAGTATTCCGAGTCATTGATCTTCTACAATATTTAATTGTTAATAATGCTCACACATTTCCAGAAGCAATTAGGCATAGCATACGACAATATGCAAAGGTTTTGAATTGTAAATGAATGTTATAATACCGTATCATACATACCCATACTTGAATCTAAACAAGACCTATATAATTATGTATAAATATCTTCATAAAGAAGAAAGAGAAAAACATTTTAATAAAAATAACTCGACATTAATATGAAGCGAAAAACGGCTTTGCTTGATGGCGTTTGAATATATGTTCTCATCAATAATTTGTCATAGAGCTTTTTAATTCCTTTAATTACATTTAATATTGTAAAAGGCATGTGAGCAAGCGAATATGGTCGACATGTTAAATACAAAATGACTATCTTTGCCTACTTGCCGCACCCATCAGGTTTGATCGGTTAAACTTGTCGGGAAAGACTGAGTGGGCTGACTGATCTTATGAACGAATGTATGGTGACAAACAATCAACTCAAAGCAAGACACACCTACCTTCTACTAGTACTTTAGTTATATAAATATATCCTTAGTCACACAAATGAGTATTCACACTGCTTGTAATTACAATATAGGATTGCTTAGTTCTGATGTCATATGGTGAAATCCCAAGATTTAGACAAAAATTCCCATTAAATTTCCATATACTCATCGATGGTTATAAAAATACACTTCTTTGAAGTCCAAGCTTATAGATTAACCAAAGTGCAGTGGAGTCATAATTTAAGACATGACCATAGTATTGGGATTCTACTATACATGTAATTACATCAGAACTGAAACAAGCCTGTATTGAGCAATTATAGGGATACCATACATATCATTTATACATTGTATATATTTTACTTTACCATAATTAATTTCAAAAATTCTTCAGCGCTTTATCATTGTACAGTAGATCTTACATAACCTATAGAGTACCATATGTTTAAATTTAACTTTTTAAATTGAGTTCGTTAGAATAGAAATGTTGCCATAAATCAAAACTGAGTATCGTTGTGTTTGGGATTTTAAAGCGTTGTTGCCGGATCTTTTTATACACAGGAAGGGATCTTTGGTCGTATTATGTTATGGCGCATGTCGTCTGTCTTTCCGTCCGTTTGTCCGTCCACCTGTCCACCCGTCTGTCCGTCTGGCGTTAGAAAGGTAGTGTCCGCTCATTAACTTCAAACTTATTTCCCGTAGGTAAACCTGTCTTTGTATCGTGAATGGCCATGACCCATAGATGATCCACATTAATTTTGGGGTCAGTGGGTCAAAGGTCAAGGTCACAGTGACCTTGAACATAAAAACCTTGTTCGCCAAATAACATGAAAGCTATTCAGCTTAGGAACCCCATAATTCATGTATTAGTTAACCATGACCCATAAATAATTCCTATTGATTTTGGGGTCATTAGTTCAACAGTCATGGTCACAGTGAACATAAAATACGTGTCAGCTCAATACCTTAACATCTATTAAGCCTAGAGACACCATAATTGTTGTCTTAGTTGGCCATGACCCAAAGATGATCCCTTTTGATTTTGGGGTCAGTAAGTCAAAGGTCAAGGTCACAGTGACCTTAAACATAAAATCGTGTCTGTTCATTAACTTAAAACCTATTCAGTTTAGGGACACCATAATTGATGTCTTAGTTAGCCATGACCCAAAGATGATCCATTTTGATTTTGAGTTCAGTAGTTCAAAGAAGGTCACAGTGACCTTGAGCAATGAGCATAAAATCCTTGTCCGTTCTATAACTTAAAACCTATTAAGTTTAGGCACAGTGGCACGCCATAATTGGTGCTTTAGATGGCCGTGGTCGATAGATGACCCCTATTGACGGCTCATCCTTCGGGCGTAAAATGCTCCGACACGAGGAGCTATATATTCGAAATACGCTTCAGTATTTTCTACAACAAAGCCGGAATGCAACGGTTTTTGCTCGGTTCATAGCCGAGATAGGTCATGTCTTACCCCAGAGAGCCGGGTAATATTTGTTGTGTTATCACGCATATCACAGGCATGTCAGTAAAACAAAAGCTGAAACCCCCCTGCCACACCATCCCCACAAAACAGTTCCATCCCTCCGATGCCCACTCCAAAGTCCATCCTGGAATCGCCACTTAATTTTGTTCAATCAAGGAATGCTGGTCAGTTGGACTGACTGAAAGCGTTGGTTGTAGATTCTACCCTATCTTTATATTTAAATGTACATAATTATGTTTAAATTGCGGTATGTACAATGAAAGAAATTCGACCCACTGTCCGGCAACATAACTATTGCGATTCGTCGGTCATGGGACTATTTCGACGATCTTTTACCACTAAGTGCCCTATATTATAAATAGGGAGGATAATTATAAGATAGTGTTATGAGGTAATGTTTGCACTTTGTTATGGTTCTAATCATGTTGCTCACACCTCCCAGCTTAAATGGTTACCTAACTGCCCCGATATGACCTACCAGTAAACAATTGTGAACAACTACAATTAAAATAAACATATATTGTAAACAGATTTGAAATTTAAAACCATTTAACAATTCGTCTTTAAGCAACACCTTTTCATGAACTTTGTCTGATTTTTTTTTCTATCAGAACCTTAAAAAACCTCACGCAACATCAACATATTTGAAACTTCATTCGCCAGTCAGGAATTAAAGAGGTGTCACAGACTGTAAATTAAAACACGATGAATAATTCCCTCAATGACGATCACAAGCATACTTTTCCTGTAAATGCTTTTAATATATATATCAAAGGATCATTTATGGTGTGTCTTTTGTGCTGTACATATATTACGTGAGTAAGTAATTTTCTTAAAATGTTAGGAAAAGGTTGAAGTCATTAGTGACGCTTTTAACTAGCAAGATCACACGACACGTGTAACCTAGAGTTTTATAAAACAGTATCTTTTTTCAACGTCTGACACATTGTGTTGTTCTCATTTCCGTACAGAAAGGGTCGATAACGTTGATATAACAGGATTTCGTTCCATTTATAGTAAAAACTTTTTTTCTGCTTGTTGTTTAACTTTGGAGACAACAATTTAAAGTTTCTTTAAGTAAACGATATTTAGTTTCTAGATTTTTTTATCGAAACCAAGGATTAAATATTAAATCATTTAAATTAAACAAGGCATGTTAATATATTATTTAAAGATTAATAACTGGCTTAGAGGGACATTTCAGCAATAATAATTTTGTTTTAAAATAAATTTATTAACTGTTAATCATCGTTATCATACTGTTTATGATACGAGTTCCTGACTTTCATTGATGAACAACCTTAACAAAATCTGAGGCTGCTAGCGCTCAAGCGCTAGGGGGGCATGAATGGAGTGGCATCTTTCATTTTTCAATTTTCAATTTCTGTTGATAAACAGCTTCAATTAAAGCGCGGCTAAATGTTTTCCCCATACAAGCTCTGCTAACCGAGAATTTACTCAGAATAACTTACTACAGCTGATGTTTGTTTGGTGGCTTTAAAAGGTCACACCGTATTACATCATTGTGTAGTTATGTTTATCTTATCATCGAGAATCATGGATTGTTTGTTGAGTTCCGCCTGGCTAGGGGACATCGGTGGTGTGGCATATTTCAATACAATTGATGAACAGCTTCAATATAACCGAGAAAACTATTTTCCCATGTAGGCTATGCTCAGATATAAAAACGACTTGTATATGAAGAAGAAGTAAACACCCCCTATCTTTCGACAATGTGTCAGTATTGGTCAAACCAATGTCATTTCATAATTGTTTGCGTTTTCGGAAATAATGAAGAGAGACATTACAACAAGTTCACATTAAAAGATTTACGATCGTTGAGCATATAATTGAAACTAAACATTAAAGTCTAAGGAAAGTTTTAAACCATGGCAAAAGGTGTCTTCCTTCGTTTTCAAAAGTAGTTTGACTTAATATATATCGGTTGAATACGCAAATCTTTCAGCGAGCTGCATTAATTGGAAGTAAAATCCAAATTTGCGTTTCGAACATTTGTTATTTCCATATTTGTTTTTATAATTTGATACATAAATTCAATAAACTGATAATTTGAAATTGTTATTTATTTTGTTCTGAACTATAAGTGTACAGAAAACACTAGTCTCATCTTGGAACTTGACCTTAATATTGTGTTATGAAAACAAACTGCTTTAAAAAGGGCATGCTTTAAATCTCAACAAAGAAGCCTTTTAAGAAGATTATATCAGCAGATCTGTATACAAGCGCCGGTGGTGAAAGGGATAAGATACCGGGTTTATTTTATGTTTTTAGATCGAGAGAAGTCACTTTGGGCGTGGGTTCGAATAATGAAATCGCGTTTTGATAAGGGGTGTTTTTTTCTTTTCATTTTTTTTCTACATAATTATGTATTTATTGTATATCTTTAACAATAACAACTATATTTAAAAGAATAATAAATATAAGACTACATTCACGTATTTAACAGTAACCAGTTTTAAATCGCACAAAAAGTCATAAATTTAAGAATTTTAAAAACATGTGCATTTTTTAAATGACGACTTCATTAAGGTGATGCCATC
>Ga0224511_10004696_pt1 | contig 10435 bp, 11 predicted proteins | sample SF_May12_sed_USG_2_FD_169988 | JGI IMG/M metagenome (GOLD analysis project Ga0224511, IMG submission 169988) | Sediment microbial communities from San Francisco Bay, California, United States - SF_May12_sed_USGS_8_1 | ecosystem: Environmental > Aquatic > Marine > Sediment | place: USA... | reverse complement strand
GATTAAAGGGATTTTTCTAAGGGATGCCATTCCTATCTTAACCACTGTGTCAACTGTGGTCCCAACTTTTGGTCTTTCTAGACCTGTTCGCAAGGCATCACATTTGATTAGCCCAGGATAATCCCTTGAAATACTCCGCCACTGCCGGGAATTGAACCCGAGACACACAGAGGATCAAAAGTGAGATAGATTCATCCTTCCAGCTATCGGGTACATTTATATACCAAACTCTATGAATTATTACAGTAGCTAGCTAGTAGAGGCAATTAAGGTAACGCCCACTCTAAACTATCTCCAGCTTCATTTCTCGGTGATGTCTCCGCTGGATTCCCTTTTTTCTAACTTGATAGCTATCTGCTCAGCTCTCCTGTCTTTCCAGTTAGTAGCCTGTGACAACCTGTTTGAACACACCAATTCCTTTTCATATATTGCATTTTTCACTAAACCTTACCAGTCTTCCCAATTATGCACTACGACTGGCAGTCGCTTTGACATGGAGATAGGAATTAGTAAGAAGCTGTAGCAGACAACGAGTAGCACTGTGGGAAATTGTCTCAAAACATCTCTCAAAACTCACAAAACTACACACTAGACTGCCATTTATTAATAGTAACATATTATAAGCACTAACTAAGGGAGACCAGGTGACCGGGTCCGATTCGAACTTTGTCACATTGTGCTTTCTCCTCTCCCAGAGTGCGACTTTGAATGAAAATGACTACAATCGTTTACAAAGTCTTAGGTTATATAGGGACAAATCGTGAACCATCCTGGTAACAACCTTATACCCAATGGCTATTTGGCTTAGTGATGCCATCAATGTAAAACAATTATGATCTTATCTTGCGTGTTACTTTTCCTGAGAGTCTTGGCCATGAAGCTTCATAATTCGTAATTAATTAGATATGATCTTATTTTTCAGGCTAGATATTGCGACTATTCAGGTGGTTGTGCCTCCACGCAACCACTCATGGAATCCGGTGATTTCTGTAATACAGTCAAAAGAAGAGCAGCTGTTCCAGTTTCAATATTTTCCGAATATAACATTGATGTCTTCACCCGCGGTCTTGTTTGCAGGGTACGTCTTAACCATAGACACATAATTGGTCTTAATGTCTATGGTTTTAACCAATTCAACTGGTGACCAACTGATGATTGTTTCAAAACCCAACCTAGAGGTGCGCCCCTCGGCACGTTGTGTTAAAGTTCAAAGATGGTGTAGCATGACCTTGATAGCATCCTACATGGCAAAGCCCGCCCATTTAGGATTCTTAATCCGGAGTTGTCATCCTCGCCAATGTCAAGCCTCCACTTTGTTACTTTATATTACCAATACATCACAACTCATTCTTTTATTATTTAATGAGTAATGAAAAGATTAAAATGGCTCTATTAAACGGTAACTGTCTTAATCATTGACAGAAGTTAGATTCCCTCCTTTATATTGCTGGCTAAATACAGCAACAGCTGATTGGTTTTCCTGTGTCTGGGGGTGGTATAGAAAAAACGTAGGGAGTATTTGAATTCCTAGCAGCAAGGTTTGTCCTTCACTTAGGCATTGGATAATAAAAATATGATCACGTGAATTCTGATTTTTGTCCAAAAACTAAATTGAAGCCTCGTTTTCGCCTTTTAATTCAGTGTTTCCGCTCTAGGGCCCACTTTAATGGGTTTTGAGGGTTGGAATTCCAAAGGCCATTATTGGAAGTGTGTTGAATCGGTGTGTCAGTATAAGTCTCGTATCATTTGCAGTTGGGATGAGGAAGTGCATTTCAGGTTGATAGCTCCAAGGGAAGGTTTTCAATACAGATTGGCATCTGAATCAACTGTCGATGTGAGTATTAAAGTGATATGAGTGTACAAGCATTCCTTTAGATTTCAAAATTGCAGCATGCGTGGTTGAAATTCTTTACAGTGTATAACAATGTTTTCTTGAACAATAATCACTCATAGCCTTGGTCAATATGATTTCCCCGAGAAGCATTTCTGAGAGCCAACAGAGTCATGTCATGTATCTAGAACACAGGCCAAGTTTTAGACCATTCTTATTGAGAGAATTTTGACGAAATTTGCAATCATGCAGATATTCACTTCTTACCCAAAATGATATCACGGATTCTGTCTCATAAAACCCACTCTTTGAAGCTTGATTCGGCTTTTCAAACTGTAACCCCCATCACTCCTGTCAGTATGGGAGAGTGGGAAAACCAAGTACGCACCAACCAGGATGGGTGCTGTCTCATTCCCCAGTTCTCAGTTTACATGTTCATAAAACTTTAGCCTCTGCCCTGGCTAAAATTGACTAGAATTATGGATTCAACCCTTTGGTTGCGTACGTGCTGTTCGTATACCTTTTTTGTATACTTTCATGTTGCAGGAATGCATTATCGATAAGGTGGATATATTTTGTGCTACTCAGAACTTGTCTGGTAAGTTAAGGCCGTAGATGATATTTTCTTTTATATAAAGGGTAACTACATTGTCCCGAAATCTGTTACAATTACACATTACAAAAATAGTGGAGGATTGGAAAAATATCAACAACATTTAACTGAGAGTGCTTTTGTTATCTATAACATGCCATGGCCAGACAGGATTATTTATATCCAGCGAGAGGCAAAGTGATTGAGTGGTTGGAGTGTTCAAAACAATTCGTATGGGGAATTTTCGAAACCTTTTTCTGTTTGCCCAGCAGGAACTGGTTACCCGGCTAAAAAAAGTGAAGGTGACGAGGAGGATTGGTGGTAGCCCTCCGTTACACCATTCCCGTATCAGGTGGCTCTCCAATAGCCACTAACAGCCACACGCCCATTGACACCCAGGACCAGTCTTTTCCTTGTCTATACCAACATCACCTTAAAGGGATACCTAAGTTCCATGTGGATCTCATTGAACAGTCAGTGATGGTATCTGGTATTGTTTATGTCTTTATGGGGTTTGTGGTTTGATTGGTCATGTGCAGTTGAGCTTCCTAATTATGGGGGGGCACAGGGACAATTGTAGGCCGTTTAATTATCTTTTTGATTTTGCTGAAAATTGGCTGGAAGGTGTCTACATGTGTCAGGTATTTACTTGCAGGTAACTATGTAATCTGTTTGCAGCTAGTTTTGGCATTGATGAAAAAGTCAAGATAATTCTCTTGATAAATGGTGTGCCAATGGAGCAGACCAGTTTCCTTCTTTCAGTTCTACGACCACCGAGGTTCTGGAAAGCACCGGTAATAAGTTAAATTCTATTAGTTTGCTTTAAAGTCAACATTGGAGTCGCAGTTACTTCAATTTAGTTAATCTCCACTATAACTGTTGCGCCTTTACTGTAACAATGCCTTTACTGCAACATTGCCTTTACTGTAACATTGCCCTTACTGTAACAATGCCTTTACTGTAACAATGCCTTTACTGTAACATTGCCTTTACTGCAACATTGCCTTTACTTTTGGATCGGTCTTGAATCGAAAGTGGTATGTCCAGTCATGGTTGAATCGCTTAGTAAGTACAATGGTCAATTCTTAATGTATTAACCTAAAAAATTCACATAAGTTCCTCAGGTCGCTTCCTGCATCAGGTCATTTGTCCAAATCTTATTTTCTGCTGACATTATTTTGGTAATTGCCGACCAATCACGTACTACTTGTATACTCACAGTGCTAGTATTGTGCCGGAATGAAATGCTAATTCAATGGTCTAATGTCAAATATCTCCGTATTCTGCTTACAATCTTAGGTGTTAATCATACTGGACAGCAGTAATAAAAACATGATGTTGTCTGTACACGGAAGCTTTTTCGACTTGGGAGAATACAACCGCCTCTATCAGCTTTTGGTCGAGGATGTAAACGATGAGCCGTTCGGAACATGTGAAGAGATAGACGTATCAGACTCTTCACTTACATGTCATCTTCCATATAATGACCCTTTACCGGACCAACTCTTTCTACAGGTACAGTAGGCCAAGTTTCTAGCTGAACTATTCTATTCATGCTGCAGGCACTGGGGACTTGTTTTATAAGAAACCCGCCTAAGTTCTGAAAGCATTTGCCTAAAATAGCTGCCCACAACCTTTCTGCAGAATGGGTGACATCATGATAAAAACCATCGCGAATAAATTTTCTATGCTGATGTGGTTTGGGGAGCTGATATCCTAAAAGGTACAATAAGAAGGCTCTAAAAAGTCATCTTAGGACCATGACCTTATGGTCAATGCTTTACTTTTTTCAGGTTTTCCTGGGAACCCTTCAATTGGCGAACAGGATTGAGGTTGAACCTCATGCAATGATTGCCAAAGTAGGAACATCACTAAAAGCAACCGACAGATTTAAACCTATATTGACACCTCTTGAAGTTGGGGCCGTAATTATTGCAGTTTTGAGTCTAGTCATCATCATGGTAGTATTATGTATCATTTTAAGAAGACGAAAGAGCAATGATGGGACTTCAGAAAAATTCATTGGTGAGTACCATGGGTAAACTGGCTAGGTTAGGTAGTTCCTCTTTCTTTCTACGGACGTAGAAAACCAAAATCAGAGATCATCTGGTTTGAGTTCAGGGATTCTGCAAGCAAGGTTTTTAAATGGAAAGTAATTCTGAAACTTTAAGCTATCTATGTAAAGACACCTTCAAACCAAATTCTTACAAGGATCAATAACTAGATATTCAAATTTGTTATACTTTGCAGAGCAACCTGACGGACTTTATATGAAATTGAAAGCTAAAGTGAAACATCTGAACATTTCTGAATCTGAGCTTAATGTCTGTTTTGACCAGCCAATCGGCCATGGAAACTTTGGACTAGTAACACTCGGTCAATTGCGAAGCGGCAATGTATTGAGAACAGTAGCCGTCAAGTCAATCAAAGGTGAGTTTGAATCTGAACAATTTTTTCTATTTGGGCACTACATCGTCCTATCCTATGAAGCTCGTAAGCCACACGCGAACAGATAGGCGCAGTTTAAGGTGCAAGGAGTTTAGGCACATCGGAGTTGTCCTCTCTCAATGTCTTGCGTGTCTGAGGGCAGAAAATTGTGCATTCTGTTTTACAACAATTAACCGAACCCTAGTATAAGTAAGCGATTGATAGATAACCTTGACATTTTAATAATCTCGACACATGATAAACTAGCACTCCCACTTTTGGCACAAAATTTTGTTTCGCGTTATCGAATTCACTTTAAGACGTAGCCGAGGTATATGGTTTGTAAAAACGCCGTTTTTAGGTGCCCTTTCGAGCAGTGAAACTGAGAATGCTTCTGAGACCCGGTTACAGACGTCAAACCCGAAAATATAGCTAATGTGAGGAGCTCATTCTCGCAATAGGAGCTCCTCGCAACTAGGATTCTAATCCAGGTTCTCGGCTTTCGAGCCCAGCACTCTACCGCTAGGCAGTGACATAAAGGAACCGTCTGGTGGTAGAGGGCTGGGCTCGAACTGTCACTGGACAAGGCTATATTGCAATGCCACATGAGGACATTGCATACATTTAATTAATCAATAAGCATTAATCACCCCACAGGCCAGTGACACTATGTTACTGCACAGGCCAACAAATGTTCAAGTAGCTTAATTACCAGCCTGTATGATTTGAACCATCACACCTATAAAAGTGAATGTTGTGCTGCAGTTGTGACTCTAATGGTTTGGAATCCCATGTGCAGTAGATTTTACAATGATGCCATAAATTATTGAGACTGTTTTTTTAATTTCTCGCAGTTGAGAATTCAGAGTGACATACGGCCAGTAACTACTTAAGAGCCACTGAAACAATGATAATTATAGTTATCAATCTTCTCTGGTTCTTTACAACTGGTAGCAAGTTTTTTTTCTTTGCTTGTATAGTGCCTGCACTGTTACCATGAAGCTGTTAGGTTATAGACCTGTCTGGCACCATGAGCAGGACAATACCAATGCTCCACCTCATTGCAAACCTCTTCTTCTTTCAAGCTAAGTTTTATGATGAGCAGTTCATTTTGGCAACGGACCCTGCCCTGACCTCGAATTCGAACCCAAGTTGTCACTTTGGGCAGCCAAACGCTCTAATAGACTGACGTATGCTGCTATTCCATGTGGTAGCAAATGCCCTTAGCAAACGGTTTAATTCCATCGCAGATGAGAAACCTAGTCCAGAACTAATTCAGTCTTTTCTGGAGGAAGCCACTCTGATCTCGGACTTCAACCATCCTAATGTACTGCCTACTCTTGGTATCTGCTGGTCGCGTAAAGATCAGCCCCTGGTTGTACTTCCTTACATGGCTAATGGAGACCTCAAGTCGCTGCTTCGTAATGAAAAGCTTGTGAGTCGCATTCATAAATATCTCTGATCTTATACTCACTCTGGTGGCATAGTATGTGGTACAGACATTCAGTATAATTAGGTGGTTTCGGACAAGCTAACATTCGCTAGCAGACAAGGAATGTCGTGCATCACTTAACGGTTGGCCAGCATCGCCATTCAAACAGGGAAATTGCGGAGTGGCAAACAAAAATTTTCCATTCATGTAGTTTGGTTGAGTGTTAGCCACCTGAACTTATAATCTTAGAGCCCTTTTTATAATTTGATGAGTTGGCAATTTAACAGCGGCTTCACCCAAGAGCGGTGCAGCAGCGGTGAGTGGCAGGCGGGACAGAAAGCGACGGTGTTGGGGTGTTTACACGAGTGACACCGCTGCTTGTGTCACTGCCTGAGCCGCTCAAATGGGTGTCAACTTCTGCCGCTCCAGCAAATAAAGTCCAATTAATTCGTGGCACTTCCACAGCTGAGCAGCATCTCCATAATTTCAGTTGTTGATTGTTATATGGACTATATCAATTCATAATACTCAAATACCCATTTTGACCTGGGTCAGTGTTTCAGGAGTTTCAAGTTGGAGACTTGATTCATTTTGGGATGCAGATCGCTAGTGGAATGTCCTATCTTTCAGACAATGGATTCATACATAGAGACCTAGCAGCACGGAACTGTTTGTAAGTATTAATGAGCATTTATTTGAATTGTTTTATCATAGCCTGAACCTTTACACTGTGCTCTGTTTCTTAACAATCTCATCTACTCGGGAGATAAGTCCGTATCTGATTCTGATCAGAACTGGGTAGGACTTTTAGACTGATATACGTGCATTCCCATGATCGACTTTTGGCGTCTAAAAACGGGTTTCAGACGCATTTTGTTCCAATGCTTGAAAGTGTACCCAAAACCCTGTACCTCGACTGTTTCCAAAAGTGAATTCGATCACGCAAACAGAATTCTTTGCCTGAAAGTAGGCATGCTGGTTTATACAGTGCCAAGGTTATCGAAATGTCAAGGCTATCCATCGATCGCTTATTATTCAATCGTAGCTTCATGGGTTGCTTCAATGTTGCAAAACAGATTGAGCAGCTATTCTGTCCTTCGATACGCAAAATGCTGAGAGTGGACAACTCCAATGTGCCTGAAACTGCACTCGAAACCCCTACATTGTTTAACTATTGGTTCGTGTTATCGCGCTTGAAATTTTAATCTGCGTCTGACCAAAACCACGTGAATACACCTATTGGTACTACTGTGCATGTTTACCATTTCACTCGCAGTTAAAAAAAGGTTAAATACATGGTATCAAGTATAAATTATTTTCATTATTTTTTGTGTTTACTATAATTTGATATTATTTATTTTTGATATAATTTCATGTAATCTCTGATGGATAATATTGGTAAAATCTTGATGAACAGAATTTTATTAAGTCGTTTTGATGATTCTTACAGAGTTACTACTGTGTACAAATATTTTTCTCATGACATAGATAGGTATTGGCCTTTTAACACGCATAGTTAGAATTCAGATTGCTCAGGTTAACTCAAGTTACTAGAAAATACGTGTTATTTCCATTATAGCCTAGACTTTATTGTCTTTTTGAAAGGATGACCTCTAATGAAATTTGGCTGCAACTGACCCGTGGCAGATTATCTATTGTTGAGCCATTCTGGAAATTCTTACAGGGTTACCAATGACTACATCGTCCGGATAGGAGATTTTGGGTTAAGTCGAGACATCCATAACAAGGACTATTATCGTCCTATCACCGGCTCTACTACTGCTTTACCTGCTAAATGGATGGCCCTGGAGAGTTTACAGAATTTCGTTTTCACTACACAGTCTGATGTGGTAAGCAGGGTTATCGTGGAACTGTATTACCACAGGCTAAAATTGATTCATGCAATGCTGGTCATGCAGTTGGTTGAATATTTCCAAACTAATAAGTTGGTGGTTGCGTCAGCAACGATATGATATTCAATTTGCTGCCATGTATTGAAATGATCCTTAATTATGTAATAGTTGCATGGCTAAGCGTGATGAAATAGAGTCTTATGAGATTATTCTAACTCTTTAGAATATGTAAGTTACATTGAGGTTGTGGTGGATGATATCAGATTGTTCTTTTTCTTATTTTTTTAATCCTGTGTCATGTCGTTCTCATCCTTTTGTCTCGTTAACAAAACCAGCCCTCCGGAAATAGTGCTAATCCCATATAAAACTGTATTGAGTCATACGGAAACTTTCATGATTGTGGCGAGACATGACGGCTTTGTATTACAGTGGTCATTTGGAATCTTACTGTGGGAGTTGTGTACCCGAGGGTCTGATCCTCTCCCTGATGTAGACAATCACTTAGTCAAAGAGTTCTACGAAAGCGGACAGCGCCTTCCTAAAACTGCCCATATCAATGACGAGCTGTAAGTACTAATGCTTCCTGTTGAGTAGTTATATCTATACCGGCTTCTTTGACTATTGGGGAATTTTACACAAAGACCAATACAAGCGCTGCTCGTGAGCTACTTCAAGACTAAAGCTTGACCCGCATATTTCTAATCACTCCAAATCTTGTAATAAATGAATACCAGCTGGGTTGACGATCCTATTCATTTCAGATGAGTTGTTGTATCGTGTCAATAATTTTTGTGTTGCAAGAACTTTAGGTTCCCTATTTAGGTTAACATTGCTACGTTAGATGGTTAATTTTATTTGATGTGGATTATTAATGCAAAGCCTTGCTTTAAAATGGTCCACGACAGAGAAAATAGCTTCAGTAGTACAAATTCATAGATCAAGAAACGAAATGAGAGACGGTCTGGTCAAGCATCACCGATTCTGCGCACCTATAGCCAAGTATGATTAGATACAGTACACCATAGCTGTGCCGTTTAGTAGAGCCGTTTAGTAGAGCTGCGTATATCTTCTGATCAGATAGTGGATTTTTTACGGCTTCCAAATCTTGGCATAACTTCCTCTTGGGTTATAAAGTAGGCAGTGACATAACCCTCTTGATCTGCCTGGGTTGACGGCTACGAAACCGGCAACAATTCATCTCAATATCTCGGATAATCTCGTGAGCAGGCTGCGTATCCACATCTTGATCGTGACAAGAATTCACTCAATCTCTCGGATAATCTCGTGAGCAGGCTGTGTATCCACATCTTGATTGTGACAGGAATTTACTCAATCTCTCGGATAATCTCGTGAGCAGGCTGTGTATCCACATCTTGATTGTGACAGGAATTCACTCAATCTCTCGGATAATCTCGTGAGCAGGCTGTGTATCCACATCTTGATTGTGACAGGAATTTACTCAATCTCTCGGATAATCTCGTGAGCAGGCTGTGTATCCGCATCTTGATTGTGACAAGAATTTACTAAATCTGTCGGTGAAGTGGCCACAAAGCAGAATTTTCAGTCTGGGTGCTTTGGTTATCATGGCTGATAATGGGCTATATTGTTATACATAGATGTATCACTAAACCAATGGCTTGTCTCCAGAATGGTTCGTAATTTGCCCTATAGAGTTGGTTGGAGTCTTCTTTAATCTGCTGTAATTCGAATTCAACGCAAGAGAAAGCAATAATTGATGCATAAACTTGGAATGTAACCTCGGTCACCTCATGGAAAGTCGAATGCACTACCGACTAAGCCACCGCTTCTACCCCTATTGTAGATATGATGTTATGGTACTCTGTTGGAACAGGGATCCTAAGTTGAGGCCAACGTTTGCTCATCTACATGAAATCCTTGTGTCATTCATTGGAAGAGATAGTGCGACAACTCCAACCAGTCATTACACATACATTAGAGATCTTACTATGCATCTTCCAGGTTGGTAGCCATCAGTGAGAGATAAAATGTAAAAATTGAGGGGGCTGTCATTGGACATTCATACCAGCCCTTGGCAAATCGAGCTGCGATACAACTGTGCAGTTATGCTAGGCTAATTGAGTAGCTATAAAGTGTAGAAATGGGGCATTAAAAACTCACTGAGTAGATGCTGTAGTGGAAACGTTGATCACCCGCAGTCCTCCGGCCAAAAAAAATTTTATGGTACTCTTTCCCCATACATTTTAGGCACCGGTCCATGTACCTTGTATCAATGGGTCTTTCATTAGATAGAACTCTCTACCTGGTTGTATTTCATAGTT
>Ga0224511_10004695_pt1 | contig 10435 bp, 7 predicted proteins | sample SF_May12_sed_USG_2_FD_169988 | JGI IMG/M metagenome (GOLD analysis project Ga0224511, IMG submission 169988) | Sediment microbial communities from San Francisco Bay, California, United States - SF_May12_sed_USGS_8_1 | ecosystem: Environmental > Aquatic > Marine > Sediment | place: USA... | reverse complement strand
CTCTCTCTCTCTCTCTCTCTCTCTCTCTCTCTCTCTCTCTCTCTCTCTCTCTCGCTCTCTCTCTTTTCTTCTTAAATAGATTATTGAAACAAGATATACAAATATATACACATTCGAATTTAATTCAAAATCTAATAGACAATATAATGACTGACAGACATTCAGAGTTCATGAACTACAGCCAACCAAATATTTTTAAACAAATACAAATTTTCCATGTAGTAGCTTACACAATAAGTACTTGAATTGAAATACAGCATGTTTGGCTCTCTGTCTTGGAATGTCTATTATAAATGGTAGTAAATCTAGCTGGGGGGGTTATGCTTACAAGAGCTATGGATGAAACTGATAAGACCATTCCCTTTTTGCTAGTAAGATTAATTGCACTAGTGTTGGTTGACTTACTAACATTGTATATTTTTGATATTTATTATTGTATTATTTTATGTGGCTTCTGCATCTGAACAAAACTCTTCGAGTAATTTGAGCTAGTTGTTTTAGTTCCTGTCAGTATCGAGGAGTCAGATTCGACTGTAAAGGTTATCGAGGCTGGTGAGGCACAAGAGAAGACCATTCCACTAACAATTGTCACAGATTTCTTCGCAGTAACATCCCTAGGGGCTATACAAGAGAAACACCTCATTGGAGGTAGAAGTGACAAACTCCAGAACAAACTACAAGGTAACATAAACTAATACTTTAATGACAGCTTTGTGCAAAATTTTGGATTTGATTACTAATTTACAATACAAAATCAAAAGCAAGTGAAGCAGTATTTTTGCTGTTTGTTTTGTCATTTGAAATTTAAATATTGTTTATACGTGTTAATACCCATCAATTTGAATAAAAAATCTATATTTTTGTTTAAGCTTTATCCACTTATTCTAAGGATGATGTTGAAATAATGGACAATTGGCAAACGGCGTCCCAAAATGGTTACTCCGTATACAGACTTACTAAAGACAATTGGCTTGAAGACTTAAAAACATCACCAAATGGTATTAAATACAACTGTTCTGTTAGATTTCTCTTCAGTTTCATTTAATATATTTTTCAACACCGGTTAGTTGGACTGATAACGATTATACAACCTTTTGACTAAACAAACACACAACTGACTTGATAATTAAAATTGACTAGACAACGTAGATAAAACATTTTTCGTAACAGAAAGGAAGCGACGAGCAGCCTATGAGACAGTAAACTACATTGTCGGGTCAGACAGTTGTAGTAGTGCTGCAACAAATGAGTACTGCAATGGACCCCTGACACCTGATACTTCATTCACGTATGTTAAGTATTACTTCATAATTATGTGCGTCAAAATCTGTATTTGGTGCAAGGTTAAATTTTGTCATATATTAAACAAATATGTGCCACTATTTTCTGATGTTCAGTGAACTCGGCAGTTCCGGGTCTGTAACGAAATTAACAAAGTGTGTCTCTTTGAAGTTAAGATACACTAAACTGCATAAATTGTTTAACAAATAATTCTTAAATTTGATAGTTTCGGATTAAACTTGCCATTTTCGGGTCACGTGACAAATGTATTTATTCATGGGCCATCTTTACCTGTCATAATAAAAAAAAACAGCAGTTTAAACAACGAGACATTTATAACACACGTTTGCTTGAGTTGCATTTCCAATCCTAGGTATGCTTGTTAAATGTCTGAGGGTTACCGATCATATCTGAATAGATATATTCTATACTAATTTGATTGACTATTGCATCCACGAAAATATTATGTACATTGACGATTCATATAAAACGACAATTAAATAGGAAAATTTAAACTTTTTAAAATTTGATAAATCACATATTGATATGTTAATCTATATTGTTCCAGTTTCGTGGCTATTGTTTGCACCAATACAGGATGTACCACCAGTAAAGCATATGGTCCATTTAAAACTGCATTAGGTAAAATAAGATTACATTGAAGTTGGTTTAGTTGTCTTTTATCATTATCTCAATGAAATCATAATGAATAAATAGATGAATATTTGTATTTTCCCGTTATAAAAAAGTGATTGCGCTTGTTCAGCCGTTGGAGTGTACACTTGTTAATACGCATTTCAAAATGTTTTAAATACTTTTTGACATACTTCTGACCACACTTAACAAATGATCTATATCAAGACGTTTATTATATGTACATTCTGATTGCAGTGCCAGAATCCATGGCAATTGGCATGATTGTTGGGATATGTTTAGGGGTTGTTGCCCTTGTTATAACTATTACCATTGTTGTTATCTTCCTCCGTCGACGACACGCCAAGGATCCACATATGTACGTGTTGTCTTAGCTCATTGTTTGAAATATGTGTTTAGTTGTAACAACTAAAACTGTTTTGGATTATACATTATTGTTATAGTATATAATTATTAGTTTTGTCTTGTATAGCCTAATGATATAAACATATTCACAATAATATTTCTTGATAATTTAGAGGTAAAAATGTTTTTTATCATGAATTGAAAATTGTTATCTTATTATTAAATCCGTGTTAACAGTGTTTTATTGGCACTGGTCATACCTTGAGTTTTTGCCGTACTAAGTACAGTCTAAAAATTCATTCCCTGCTTAGCTCGCGATCATGGCGTAGATTGTGTTCATGAAAATGCAACTAAAGAAACAAATAGTATACTCGCTGCATCCGAACAAACGTACAAAACAGATAAAAATTCGCAATTGAGTTTTACAGTAATTTGCAGTTGGAGATTTGCCATCAATTTTAAAATTTATTTATAAGTCTGGTTTTGTTAAAAAGATATACACATGTTTTATGTGTGTCGAATTTGACATTACCAACAAATTAGTTATCAGCGCAGTTTTTCAGTAGACTGTACATTTAACAACGTCTAGTTTTTGATTTTAGAGAAACGTCAATACAGAAAACCGATTCTCTTTAAACATGCACTATTAAGACAAAAGTAATTTATTATAGAGTAAAGTTTCTACGACCAAGCACCTCTTGCGTTTGTTTTCAGAACAACTAACGTCGTCGACCAGCATATGAAGTTAACTACACAAAGGAATTTTCAGTCGCAAAGGTTTGTACATGTAGTAAGATTATATATCATACAAAGTCACTGGACTTTACCTTAATAAAATAGTTTTTGTAAATTAACCTGTCACAATAACACAGTGGTCTGTTCAATTCTAACAAATGTAGTCGTGGTAGACTTTAAACGGCGTATAAAATACAAAAAAATAAATTAATATATGTCATGTTGTTCTTCTATACATGTAGGCCCATTAAGCTTTCTGAGTACGACAGCTATTTGACGTGGATGCACAGTAATTCTAACTTGAAGTTTGCAGATGAATACATAGTAAGTGTGCATCGAAAGGACCAATTTTTAAGTTACTGTGAGTAACAATAATATATTATATATGATATTATATTACATATACAAAATAACTAAAAACAATTTCACTTAAAATAATAAACAACACACATTATGCACATACATAATAGCATTAAACTCTTTGGTTTCTCTGAAAATCAATGGTTATGTCATTAAACCTGTTGAATTTAGTTAGTTGAATGGCTACTATGTGAACAATACTGTTGTCATTGTAAATCATATCAACTTACATGTGTTTTACTGTCCTGCATTTAGATCCTGGATTCATTAAGCCCGAATCACTCAACTGAAGCTGCCGAATTTGTGATTAACAAACCTAGAAATAGAAGTGATGCTGTCTTACCCTGTAAGTTATTTGTAATTAATGTTGTTATTGTAAAAAAATGTATTAACTGGCTATAGATTTCGATTAAATCTATATAGTATATTTGTTCGCAAAACGTTGTAAATATCTTTTTATTTATTCTGTTTTCATAACAATAACTTTTGGGGGGAAACTTGACTATCTACCTTAGAGTATGGCTATGCAGTTTTGATCAATATCTGGAAAACGTTTCAAGCTTTCTGTTATCAGATCGTTGAAGTTTGTGTATAATTTTTATGTCGAAAGTTTTTGATGCACCTTTGTATTACATGTACGAATTAATTGTTGGTTGTTGTTTGTTTTAAATCCTTTCCAATATATATTTATGAATATGTTTCAGTTGACCACAGTCGTGTGAAACTGTCATTGACAGAACATTCGTCACAAGATTATATCAATGCCAACTTTCTCCCGGTAAAACATCCTTTCTTTCGATTATTGAATATTGTAGATTCAATTTATTTTTCAACAACTTTAAATGGTTCTGAACACTGTTAAAGAACGAATACACGTAAAACACATGCCCCCCCCCCCGTTTTATGTAAAATTTAAGTGTTAATAGGAAACGTAAGTTTATGAAATCTTAGGACCATGCGTTTTTCTAAGATGATTTTAAAAGACACTCTATTTTGTTTTAGTTTTGAAACACTTCAGCGACTTTTGGACGTCAAACGCGATTTTAACATTAATTCTCTACTTCTCTACGTTAGCCGTTGTTTTGGAAAATGTACATTTGTGTACTAACATTGAAGATATTATGCTGATTATTGATAAAGTGTCACTAAAATCAATACAAAAGTCACTGACCGACCGAAAATGCATTACAAAAGTAGGCCGAAATCGCGTAAATGTGACTTTACCTGCACAGACATATGTATATGGACTTTTGCCCTAAGGGTAATGTAAAGAAATGCGGGTAAACGTGCTCGTCGATTATGTGATTATTTGGATGCATTTCTATGCGTTTCGAATGTGCAAACGTTTATATGAGCAACCGTTACCATGGTAGCATAATCATAAGTACGAAACGGTTCAAAATGCTAAATAATACTGTTTGTGTTTATCATTTAGTAAATTTTGTTAAATGCCATTCAAAACATTATGTATTAAAACAGCATTTTCTAAGGAAATAAATATTGTGTGGTAAAACAAATATCGGTTAATGCTTCCAAATATTCTGATTTTTTAATTCATAGCAATTGAATAATATCCATAGACGATATCGACAAAACATATGGGGCGTTAGATATTAGGTTCAGTGTACATGTATATAATACATTTTATGAGGATATTTATATTAATGCTTTTAAGTTGATCGTTCACCAGTTTATCTAACTAATCAAGAATATCACATTAATTAGTCATGCATTCTTTGATGTATAATACTCTCCTTTGTTTTCTTGTGTTTGTTCGAACATATAGGGCTACAGCTCTCCCCGCAATTACATCGGTTGCCAGGGTCCGCTACTATCTACCATTGACGACCACTGGCGCATGATCTGGGAACAGAACGTCCACGTGGTGGTCATGCTGACACTCTGCAAGGAGGGACAGAAGGTTTGAGATTACTCTTTAAATGAGCTTTAATTATCATTTAACAAAAGAAAAATTGTGGTATACCGGGTATACATAGTGACTTCTACATCATTATGAAGTTATTTTTTCAGCTCCTCAGTGATCATGGATTGTATGTTGTTTACATTTGAAAATAGAGTTCCGATCATGCGCTAGGGGGCGTCAGTGGTGTGGGATCTTTCAGTACCACTGATAAACAGCTTCAATAAAACCGAGGCTGCTGTTTTCCCATGCATGCAATGCTTCCTGAGGGCTTTCTCTTTTCGAAGTTGATTGTAATGTTTGTTTTCCAAATTTAAATGTAATATGTTGTTAGACGATTAAACATTAAATAGAATAGTTTTCCAGCAACCTGTTAAAAGTGAGCGCACATTTATTTTGCGCGTACTTAACGATCCCCTTTAACAAAGTTGATGTAGTTTTCATGAATGATCATAGTTTATTTAATTGATATATTGCCAAACATTTACTATTCCTTTCCTTTTCAGACTCATTCTGAGAGATACTGGCCAGACAGAGTGGGAGATACCAAACAGTATGGAAAAATCCTTGTTGAAACAGAAACCTGCCTGCAATCTAAACCATTTGACTTGCGTGTTCTCCAAATAAGTAATGTAAGTACGAACCATTTATTAGACGCTTTAATTTGCCATGAGTCTTCTGACAATGCTAACGTGTGTGGCAAAGTTTACCATGGTTAGAAATTGGCGTATCGGGTAATATTACTTGTACAAAGAATGGATTGTTCGAAACGTAAAACACCTCTTATTTTACATTTGATCTTTAACAAAAATGACTTTTTGTTTATTATGTTAAGAAACGTTTTGTTTATGACATAATTATTTGTTACGATGGGAGCGTTTGCCCTTCTGCAGGGTCATCAACAACGACAGGTGAAACATCTGCAGTTTCTGAAATGGCGGGGCGAGCAGGCGGATGTAAATCACGCGGAGTTCCTTGGTTTTGTTCGTGAGGCTCGCAAACAGATCAGTTCGTCACCAAATACTGGACCAGTCGTTGTGCATTGCTGGTCAGTTAATTTTGAAACATTTTTATACAAATAAAAATGAGCAAGCAAACCCCTAAAATACATGTTAATAATACATTTGATTATTGAGTGAACATTTTAAGTCGCGACTATGTTTGTTATAATTTCTTTTTTCTAGTGATGGCGCAGGACGAACAGGGACCTTTATTGCCGTGGACTACTTCATGCAATTCATTGATGACAACGGTTTCGATGTTAACATCGACGTGTTTGACTTTGTCCTCAAACTCAGAAACAGCAGAAGCAACATGGTCCAGAATGAGGTTCTTAGCTATTTATATGCATATTGGAAGCGCCTTATATTCATTATAATCAAAGTTATGTTTACACGAACAATATATATCTTACATTTACTTCCACATGTTTCTTTCCTGTTATAGTATTTGCTTACATAACCACCTTTTGTAGGACCAATACATGTTCATCTACGACTGCATCAGGATTATGCTCAACAACAAAGGCAGGTCTGACGTGAACGCATATGAATCTCTGGACACCCAGGGGACGCTCCAGACATACGAAGTGCTTGACAACGCGAGAATGGATGGAGGAAGCACGTATGAACAACTTGACGAGGCTCGAATGGCGCGTTTTCACGCCTATCAGAACACGCGATTTACATAGTTGGTGTTGACTGTTTGTATGTCGATTTACACATCTATTCATGAAGTGTTCATGCAGATGTTGTTGCTTATTACGTGAATGTACGTACATTGTCAACAAACATTCTTTGGTTGGCTCACAAGTAGCCTTTATCACCAAATGGTGTTTAAATGTAGTTTTCCTTGTTTATTTTCATATACAGCTTGTACATGTTTATTATTTTATTCCAATGTTTGTTACAATCGTAATATTGTGTTGTAGATCAGTCGCTTTGCTTCACGTTGGTGATATATTTTTCACAGGTACTTCGAAGTGATGCAAACCGACGGTCAACATGCTAACGTAATTTTCTTTTTATAATACGCCTTTTTATAACATTTTCGAATTGAAATCTATCAACAGCTAACTTTAGGATTAAAATATGTTGCCGTTCTTAAAAATACATCGACGTAACGTCAAAACGCGTTTGTTATTAATAACCCATGCAGAGAGTGGGATACGGGATTTTAATCCGTTATACCTAGTGAAAGCATGTTGCGGGAGTGTTAATATTTGTATTAAAGTTGTTAGCTTGTAATGTGTACATATTACTTATTGGTATATAAATGACATTAAAGTATTTAAAACATCCTGGTGTTTCTTCATTGATATTTCAGTTCTGAGTTTGTATCTCACTTACAAAGCAACGTGCATATGTTAGTGTTATCGCACTCTGTTTATTGTTGCGCAAATACTAAAATTAGATCAAAAAGGTATTTTTTTTCTAAAATTACACGAGCACAAACTATAACATTTGGTAACCAACATCATATTGACGTATATGTTAAACGAAATGACTGTTATTTATATGCACACTGATATTTACATTCCAGAACGAGTGAAGTGAGACATTTTAAGTAGTATACATTGTATGTCCAGCACTTATTAAGTTTTAAAATGTTTAGTAGTAGGTTTTGTTCGATTGTAGTATGTATTTAAAAATATTTAAGAGTTTATGCATTATGTTTTAGCGGTTCAATGTAAGGAAGGATGTGTTTTTAAAGACGTTATTGTTGTATCAAGATCCTTTATAAAAGGAGTACATTTGACGAGTGTTTTACATTCAGTTGAAAGTTACACATTCCACTATGAATTTATGACACAGTATCATAATCGGTGGAGAACTAGTACTGGTTGTAGGCATATCGAAACACACCCACAACAATGTTCAACAGTTAAAAACTTCAAAATCCGTCTTAGTGCCGTCACTACATGTATCGTCATAATAAATAAGTGTTTTTCAGATAGAGGTATGTTTCTTCCCATTTGACTTCTAGAGAGACCAAACACCATTCATAGTTGCTTAATCAAGCGAAGAGGGTATTTGCATGACCTAGGCAAGCGGTGAGCAACACAACACATGTGTATACAATGTACATGTTCTAAACACTGAATAAAGTGGTTGCTAAGAACATAGTCGGCATATTGATTAATGCTTGATAAATAAGGTTTTAAGATCTTACACGAGTGTTGGCAGTTAAAACCGACGTCATTTAAAACCGACGAGTAATTCGTTCACATTAAACTGAAGAAAGGGTAGCCCTCAGAAAACAAGGCCTGAATGAGAAAACAGCAGCCTCGGTTTTATTGAAGCTGTTCATCAGTGGTAATGAAAAATGCCACACCCCTGACGCCCCCTAGCGCATGAGCGGGACTCCATTTTCAAATGTAAACAAACTTTCAGTCGATGATCCCTGAGGACCAGAAAAATATGACTACACAATGATGAAGTACGGGGCGACATTTTACAGCCGCTACACAGGCACTTAACACCAGCTGTAGTAAGTTATATTAAACTGAAGAAAGGGTAGCCCTCAGAAAACAAGGCATGAATGCCTCATTCCAAATCAGATTGATTATACGGATTTGTTGTAAACGTCCCGTAATACCCTAGAACGAATTTTGTCAGGCGATATGACAACAAATACATTTCAGCCGATGAATACTGCACTTGTACAATATTTGCGAAATATTTCTACATAGTGTAAAATATATAATATTCTTACATACCACATCTGAGCTACCGCAAATTGTTTGTATTATTTTTAAATATATTAAAATTAATGTCAAAATAATTTTGACGAGATAGTAAATAGGTGGAGTTTCAAAACAATCGATTATCTAATTTAAAAGTTAATACTGGCGATATTGAGAAGCGGGTTCGATCAGCATTGTATATTACATCAAGGCTATGAAATGTCCGTACAGGTACACTTTCAAAAGCTTTTGCCGCTCGGGCTAATATAATACGGCCAATTCAACCAAAGGTATGTCAATACTAGCCAACGCCATACTTTAGCCTAGCAATAACCTATATTTTTAAATATACTGTTTTGAAAAAAGAGAGGAAAAAAACAAAACAAAAACACCAAAAAACCCACACACAACAACAGCAACAAAACAACAACAACAGCATCAACAACAACGAAACGATCTGTTCATTATTGAGTTTTCTGAGAATAAACGTTTTGTTAAATTTTGTGATGAAAAAGAACGAAAACTAGTAAGAACATCAACCTAAACCTAACCAAACATCAACACAGGTGTAGACAGCTAATGTCTAAGCAAGGACCCATGGCACACTCAATGACGAATATCTGCATATTAAAATGAAAGACACACACATTCTTACATATAATCACTCAAAACACCAACATCACCCTTATCCTTGGTATTCTGTGAATGAAAGTTTTCTCTTTTTGTTCTAAATCTCATCGTACTAAACAAAGATACTAAATTTATTACAAAATATGCCTTCACATACGAAATAAAACAACAACACACAACTGATAACCAACTCAATACTCAAGTGTATGACACCGTCAAAACTCATATTCTTGTAAAAGGAACGTAATGCACGTGCGTATGCAAATACATTATTATACATTTATCCTCAAGGATGTGAGGTATAAGTGTTAATAGTAAATACCGACGGTGGCATAAAATGTCTTTTATAATAGATAAACTGCCTTGTAGAGATAAGTTTAATATTGATATGATGATTGAAACAAATCCTTAGTGAAAGATAAAAATAATTTTGCCTAAGTAAAAATACACTATATACAAACGGAATATTATGTTAGCATGTTGATCCGTCGGTTTGTATCACTTCGAGTTGCGTGTGTAAAGTCGTATCACGCGAAACAACAAATAGTTCCAATGTGACGAAAAACAGTCAATACACAAACTCATGAATGGCGTATGAATACACTACGTTATTTAAACTGTCAACACGCACGTGAATAGGCGGCAAGGTCATAAAATTCAGTGTTCAAATTCTGGAGTTTGGATTTTATTTGTCATGAAATTGTGAGAATATTACTCACTGTCACTGTCAATGATTCGTATTCTTCTGCGTTTTGGTGTGGAAGGATGCTGGTAATTGTTGACAGTGATGCTACACTGGAACATTTTGGCGTTGTTCAGGATGT
>Ga0224511_10004694_pt1 | contig 10435 bp, 4 predicted proteins | sample SF_May12_sed_USG_2_FD_169988 | JGI IMG/M metagenome (GOLD analysis project Ga0224511, IMG submission 169988) | Sediment microbial communities from San Francisco Bay, California, United States - SF_May12_sed_USGS_8_1 | ecosystem: Environmental > Aquatic > Marine > Sediment | place: USA... | reverse complement strand
CAACACATCGGTACAAGGTTTTTAATGTTTTAAAAACCACACACGGCTTCACGGTTGGTTAGGTTGTATGTACAGTTTACGAGAGTGACCGTGTTAGACGTCAACATAACTCGATCGGGTTTATTCATTGAAAACCCCTCTGGCGTAATAGAGAAGCAACCATATTGGAGTTAGGGTGACACAACGAAATTCGGCAAGTTCGGCAAGGTGTTGTTATAGCTAAAAATTGTTTAAACCCCAATACAGGTCATTGACCATACCAAGGCGGTAAAACATTTATTTGGAGAAATCATTTAAATAAATATAAAACAAACTTAGATTTTTCTGAATGTCTGTTACGTCCTGTTGTTCTGCATGTTTCGGGCTGTTCTAAGTGTGTGTTTGTGTACGGGCCGTTTTGTCATCAGGTCCTTAAACTTGACTTGTCTACATTGTTTACAACATATTTTCTTTGATCATCTCTTTAAAGTATTTAATTTTACTAATACACCTTAATCTGTATACACTGCCTTGAATTTAAGATGTTCACTGATTGATATTATAAGAATACTAATGAATGTGTTTTTATGCTTTTTTCATAGTGTAGAGAAAGGGAGTCAATGCTATTATCTATGTTTTTGCTTCTCCATGTCTGTTAAAGGTTTTTTTAATTTAACAAAATAATATTGAAGAAATAAAGTTAAATGTTCCTTACGTTTTGTTATGCTTCAAGTTTATAAGTGTACGGCCACATTAACATGGTGCCCGTTAACTATAACCTGCTTTATTTGAAAACTGTATTTTTTAATAGCTCATCAATTTATTTCAACTAAATAGTCTGCCTGTAACTCTAAACTTCTATGCGAGACGTGTTTTTCAGGTAACAGTGCGGGAGTTGTTAATAAGGTGATTTCCTGTGATCAATAACACTTTTGATTTATTTGTGTGTTTGTTGTTTGTATGTAATTATTTCTTTTTATTAAATAATAAATTATTTAATTATTTATATATCACGTAATGCTTTTTATGTGTTTCATAATAGAAGATGTATTATTCATATTTGAATTACCCGGGGCATGTTTACGATTTCGCGATAATTTCAATTTCTGAAAACGTAATTCAGGCTAAATGTTTGATTTATCTCAAATTTAACTTCCTCCTTTGGGTTTTAGGAAGCGTGTTCATGATTTAGGGTATAGTTTTTGCAAATAGCGTATCGATTTATCTAATCTACTGATATAACAGCTTACATAAATATCACTGGGTTTTATTCGTGAGAGGAAAATGTCGCGATTGTACCGAGTTCTTCGATGTGATGAAGGAAATCCACGGCAGAGCGGACTGTCGGCTAAAGACCCGGGCGCCAACATGGCGTTAGAAGAACATGTTGAACGTGGCAGCTGGAATTCTAGGTCACAGTTTATTTCATGTACGGACACTCTTGAATCTGCAAAATCATTTGGACGGATGAAGAAGACAAACACGTTTCGTGTAGTAACACTGGACAGGGGTAGGATAGAAACAGATCAGAATATCCGCGTCCATGACGTTTCCAGCGGAACGGCATTTTAGAGTAGAAAAGCAAACACATTTTCAACGAAATTTCGCGAGATTGTTCTTGAGGAAAACATTCCAAAGGAATATGTTATTGAGGTTAAAACATACTTGACAAGCGATGGAGAAGAAATCATAGAGCCGCAGTGCCGGCGCAGACAAATCGAAGGACTGCTAGGTCGACCGAGACATGTCAGAGGTCCGCTTGATCGGCAAAGACAAGTCAGAGGTCCGCTTGATCGGCAAAGACAAGTCAGAGGTCAGCTAGATCGGCAAAGACAAGTCAGAGGTCCGCTTGATCGGCAAAGACAAGTCAGAGATCCGCTTGATCGGCAAAGACATGTCACAAGTCCGCTTGATCGGCCGAAACATGTCAGAGGTCCGCTTGATCGACCGAGACAAGTCAGAGGTCCGCTTGATCATCCGAGACAAGCCAGAGGTCCGCTTGATCGGCAAAGACAAGTAAGAGGTCCGCTTGATCGGCAAAGACAAGTCAGAGGTCCGCTTGATCGGCAAAGACAAGTCAGAGGTCAGCAGAATCAGCAAAGACAAGTCAGAGGTCCGCTTTATTGGCAAAGACAAGTCAGAGGTCCGCAGGATCGGCAAAGACAAGTCAGAGGTCCGCATGATCGGCAAAGACAAGTCAGAGGTCCGCTTGATCGGCAAAGACAAGTCAGAGGTCCGCAGGATCGGCAAAGACCAGTCAGAGGTTCGCTTGATTGGCAAAGACAAGTCAGAGGTCCGCAGGATCGGCAAAGACAAGTCAGAGGTCCGCAGGATCGGTAAAGACAAGTCAGAGGTCCGTAGGATCGGCAAAGACAAGTCAGAGGTCCGCAGGATCGGCAAAGACAAGTCAGAGGTCCGCTTGATCGGCAAAGACAAGTCAGAGATCCGTTTGATCGGCAAAGACAAGTAAGAGGTCCGCAAGATCGGCCGAGACATGTCAGAGGACCGCCTGATCGGCCGTCACAAATCGGTCAACCGCTGGATCGGCTGACACAAATCAGAGTCGCGGTGACGTTAAAGACTCGCTCTAAAACTGCAAAGCCTTATAAACGTAGTGCAAAACCACGCTTGAGCTAGTGCTACACCCTGCAATCATCCAATGACGCTCAGTCAATGAAAGATACCCCAACTTATTGATGATAAATACTACTAAGATACAAGTACTTGTTTATGTGATACTGGTGTGACTGGAAAATCCAGACAGTGGGGTAGATTTAACAAATAACACGAGGAACATAAACTAGATACATTTCCTTGCATAATTTATTTCAACAGACCTCTAGTGTGCCTAAAACAAATAAACTGACAGTGAACTACTTTTATAGTAAAACAAGCGCGTTGCGATATTTCATTTAATAAAACACTGTGATGTTACAGCTTTGTGGCATCGTGTGGCATCATCTATACTTTAAATCAGTAAAGTTTGTTAAAACGCAAGTCCAATTCCTTTTGCTAACTTATATAAATATTGGTACTACACTCATTATAATTTTGGCCAGACATTTGTTAACATTATTACCATTATATGTATATATCTCTTCCACTTGTGTGTATAACATTTTGTGTATATACATTTGTGTTAGCAATAAAATATTATTAAACTAAATAATATTATTAAATAAAACGTTCGTGACAGTCTTACGATCAGGTAAAATATAAATCAATTGTGCAATCAGATTTTCCTCTAAACACAAGATGTTCGATCTAGAATTTGCATGACAGGGTGGATGAATACACCTACTTACACCTACTTAACATTGAACTAGAGAAACTCGGAAAGATTTATTTATCTTTTCACAATGTGTTTATGTTTATGATTTATACGAAAAACACAAACAATTATTTTTTCTGAATATCTGTTGCGTCTTGGTGTTCTGCGTGTTTTTGTGCTGTTCTGTGTGTTTGTTTTTTGTACGGGCCATTTTGACGGTGTGCCCTTAAACTTGACATGTCTCCATTGTTTACAACATTCTTTCTTTGAACATCACTTCAATTTATACTATTCACTTGTGTGTATAACAACTCATCAGCAACGACATCGTAATTGAAACGGTAAGAGGGTTCTTTCTAGCAAGTTGAATTCATTCCTTTGTGTCTGCATTCAAGGCCATCGCATATGATGACAGGAGTTTATCACGTTCGAGAGTTTATATGCTTGCATTTACGTATGTCATGTGGTTGAATAATTACATTGTTCACGATAAACAAATAAATGCAATTTTGTAAAAAAAAGATTGTGGACAGGAAATCGTGACGTGTCGTATATGACCCGTCTTACATGGGGAGTGTAAGATTTCAATCATCGGAAGTTGATACGAAGAACCCATATGCAAGAATAAGATGTTCACTTTTAATTGTTATTAACAGAATGTACAAAGAAAACGTTCGAGGAAAAAATACAAAAAGTGACTGGTTTTTTTTTTCAAGTGAAATGATGTTGATCAAAACATAGCCGAAGTGCGTTATCATGATAACTAATGACTTCAGACATAGCACCAAATATTGTGCCCAGTTGGCGTTCACTGTCAGTTATGTAAAGAGGTAGTGTGTCACTTGTAGAGTCAATAACTGAGAACCCACAAACGCTTATTTTAATTTAATGTTGTTTTTTTCAGCAAAGTGTTTAAATCTTAAAGACTTGTCTTTTTGTGTTCGACTTAATTCATACAAGCATAATATATATTTAATAATGTCCTTTTGATAAAATACAAGATATTTATTAAACAGAATAGTGCATTGACTTCGTCTGATAGATTTGCTCTCATGTACCGTAACATAAAATATTTAAGCTCCCGTTATTATTTTACACTGTGAGTTTTCTTACTACAATGTTTATCTTGTAATCAAATTGTATTTTAAATACTTTATAATTTACATTCTTTGTTCATATAGTTAGTTAACATTGAATAGATAATACCGTGTAACATGCTTTTGCGGATATTTGCCCGTCTGTTAATAAATGTAAAAAGCACACAACATTTATGCGAGCGTATCTTCATCTTCCTTATACTTCGTATTAGAAATATATTAGTTCATTGTTTACAAATATAAGGCATCAATTAGAAATTTAAATGATATCTTTCAGGACATAAAATAGTAATTTAACATGCTACCTGTTGAATACGCTGTTTCTAGGGACCGCAAATTATTTTTGACCCACTGATCGCAGCTATCACAGCAGTCATTAATACGTTTTGTGTTCATGTCAAAATATATTTAACAGCAAATAAGTAAATGATTGTACATTGTTTAAAAAAATGAAACTGCCCGATTTGTGCGAAGTTAACCTGTGTATAAAAATATTAAATTGAGATGTTCAACGAAAAAATGTGGCAAATAAAGTGTATAAGTTTAAAGGCATCATGACAAAATGGCCTGTACAATATAAGCACGAAACATATAACAAAAAAGACGTAACAGACATTTAGAAGGAACTAATTTTTATTGTTTTGTTTTTCATATTTATTATCCTAACATCAGAGCTACATTAGCCGTACAAACTACCCATCGATAACATGTTGCATTTTTAGACAGGTGTTGTTCAATAAACCTCGCACGCGTTATTCTTTGGGTAAAGGTTCGGTTGTTGTTACGAGTGCAATTTCCCGTGACTTTTACTCGTTTTTTCTGTCCTATTTATTAAGTATGTGAAATTGTTTTTAAACGAATTGTCGGCAAGCCTCGTAATTTTATATTTTTTCCAGTCTCGCGGGATAAACTTGACCTATGTCTTTATCTCATTTTTTATATAAATGATTCTCCAAGAAATGCGTTACCGCCTTGGTAAAGGTCAATTACTTACATTAGGGGTTTAAACCAGTTATTCGCTAAAACAAACCTCACATTTGCTCAACATGTATTGTATAAAAGAGAAAAACAATTACTAGTAAAAGGACTACTCTGTTTAGCCCAGCCACTAAGAGTATTAATAAAAATGATGGAACAGTGACAGGAAAGCATATTTTGAAAACGGAAAGGAGGACAATTAGAATCCTTAGCACAAATGACCTATGCCTGTAAAAATTCATCACAATGGTAAAGTAAATATAAAAATATAGCATCCTTGCCTTCATAACATGACTCTCTGCGTCAAGGTGCCCACGTGAGGACACGGGTAATTCATAACTAGCCAAATATTCTTGTATGAGTTCTGTTCAAACATCGACACAACGAAAATGCTTGTACGTTTCATACGTTTTGAAAGCACGTCAAGGCAAGCTAGAGTAAGTTGATTGTTTGGCATCTTTCATAGCCATAGTGTAACAGAAAAAATAAAACCGATGATTCTATTTCCTCTTGTAAATTATACTTCTTACGGCCATCTTTTCAGATAACATTACCTCGAAACTAACTTATCGAAGTAAATTGTCTAAATATACTGACTATTAAATTAAACCTACGAGGATTTATTTTGTGTAAACCTGGACTCATAAAGTAGATATTCATAAGACCATATTATTTACGGGTTCAGTATTATATCAAATGGCAGACCAAACGCAATGCCATAAGCTTCAGTTTGATAGGAGAACGAGCTCGCACCACAACCCCCGAACCCCATGTAGTAGACTTGGTAATAGAAGTCCTGTCCCATGGCCCTGCCGGACTCTACAGGGTCGGCGTGGACGAAGATTCCCTGGTTCATGGTGAAGTACTGCGTCCTGTCCCCGGGGGTCCATGAGTTGCCCTGGTTGTTGGCGAACACGATCATGCGGTTACTTGGGTTGGAGTCACAGTGCCAGTATGTGACCCTCTGGCCGTTAGCCATGTAGCCTTGCGTCGTGTGGTTCATTGGGTAGGATGCGGGCATGAACCCCAGGTAAATGTACGGAGAATATTGTTGGTAACTGCTCCCGATTCCTATGAAACCAGTGTGGGCATTAAGGAGGAAACTCAGGTTGTACTGGGGTTGGAACTCCGTGAGAAGCGTTACTAGGGTCTCGTACTCCTGCTGGTCTGCCACCGTCAAGTGACGTATGTGCACGTGGTCTGAGCGCGTGAAGTGGTTCTCTAGCGTGCTGGCGTTCTGCAGATAGGCGACCGCAATGTACGTGTATCCGGTTGCCGCGTCGGACCGGAAGTCACAGAACAGATCCACGATAGAGCCGGTACCGGTGTCGAAATGCTTCAGACTTCCCGGGCGTGTTAGTGTGCCACTCTCTATAGCAAGTTTGCACGTCGCTGCAACAAAATAGTTGTTGTTGTTGTTGTTTTATTTCGGTGGATATGCATTTCATTTCAGTTCTTTCAAACAAAAGCGTCACACTGCACACGCATCAATAATAAAGCATCCTCAAACATGTTCTGGATGCATAAGTAATTAATAAACAACTATTATGTAAGTACCGCTTATGCATAAGCGGAGGTTGTCGACGTTGTTTCACTTACCAACTTAAATGAACAGCTTCAATTTTACTCAAGCTCTTCTTTTAGCCATGTTTTCTCATACTTATAACTTACTTTATCTTACAGTATGAATATGGTAGATAGCAGTCGGAACAGACACGTTGTAAGACAGAACGTTTTGGCGTGAAGATTATTGATTAACAAACATACATAATATTGAACATTACGCATGTCACTGCTCATAGCTTTTACCAATTAACAATTACGCAACCTTAATGTAGCAACAGAAATGTAAGTTTATTTAATAAATGTTGAATCAATATAAACTGTTTACTTTATCATTAGCCGTGATAAAACTCTGGTTCTCTGTCATTTCATTGCATCGTCAATATTCTTGACTTAATTGTGCAGTATCTAGACCATGATGCATAACACAGGCATTGTATAGTTTCGTTTCAACTAAATTATTCATTGAAAGTTATTCATTGAATTGATAATATTCATTTGTTCATGCAAGTCAAATATTCACCTTTAATCACTCTAAATAACTAGGATAGGGTTTTGAAAAGGCCCATAAGCAACGCATATTTAGTGATCTATGTTATACAAACGGCAATAGACCATCGATATGGCCTTATACATGTCTTTCTTTATATGTTGTAGGGGCAAAACCAAACCATTTAAAATCCACATGACTGTAATACAAGGCTACCTGGTACACATTCCGGCAAAAAACTCCACCTGCCGTTCTCTTGGCACGTGACCTTCAGCGACGCTTCCAGGAACCCATCCCGGCACGTGACAACCATAGATGCGCCAATCGCGTTCATGTTACCCAGCCTGACGTACTTTGTGGCCGGAATATCCACATAGCTACATTCTGAAAACGGAGAAAAGCGATGATAAAGTGCATCAAGTAGGGACACTAGAAAAAGACAATCTTTATTTCAGTGTATCGAGTAGGGACATTAGAAACAAAGACAATCTGTGGTCAAGTGTATCACGTAAAGCCGCGGGAAACAAATACAATCTGTGATCAGGTAGGGGCACTTAAAAGAAAGACAATCTTTGGTCAAGTGTATCAAGTTCCCCACTGGAAAGAAACACAATCGGTGATCAAGTGTATCAAGTAAACCCACTGGAAACAAAGACAATCTGTGGTCAATATACATTTTATACTATGTTTTAACGATGACTGCTTTAATAACGTTGTAACGTCAAAACGAAGGGGGCGATAACGTCATTTGCCATTTCATAACCGTTTGATGAAACTGTCTTAATTTTAGAGGTCTACTACAAAAATTACTGATCTTAATGTTTATAATACTTGTGTCTTTGTACTTTGTAAATGGTAAATGTTATGAGCATTATATATTGAACAGCCCTCGTATCAGGTAGAGCCACTGGAAATAAAGACAATCGGCGGTCAAGTGTATCAATTAAAGACACTTAAAACAAAGACAATATGTGATAAGGTGTATCAAGTAGAGCCACTGGAACAACAACAATCTGTGGTCAAGTGTGTCACGTAGAGCACCTGGAAATAAACACAATCGATGATTCAGTGTATCACGTAGGGACACTGGAAATAAAGACAATCGGCGGTCAAGTGTATCAATTAAAGACACTAAAAACAAAGACAATATGTGATATGGCGTATCAAGTAGAGCCACTGGAACAACAACAATTTGTGGTCAAGTGTGTCACGTAAAGCACATGGAAATAAACACAATCGATGATTCAGTGTATCACGTAGGGACACTGGAAACAACGACAATATGTGGTCAAGTGTATCACGTAGAGCCACGGGAAACAAACACAATCGGTGATCAGGTATATCGCGTAGAGCCACTGAAAAGAAAGACAATCGATGAGACGGTGAAGGGTATCAAGTATGGTCTTTCTGGAAACAAAGACAATATGTGGTCAAGTGTATCACGTAGAGCCGCTGGCAACAAACACAATCGGTGGTCAAGTGTATCAAGTAAAAACACTGGAAACAAAGACAATATGTGGTCAAGTGTGTCACGTTGAAACACTCTGGAAACAAAGACAATCGATGAGATGGTGAAGTGTATCAAGTGGGGTCTCTCTAGAATGGAAGATAATCTGTGGGCAAGTGTATCACGTAGAGCCACGGGAAACAAACACAATCGGTGATCAGGTATATCACCTAGAGCCACTGAAAAGAAAGACAATCGATGAGATGGTGAAGGGTATCAAGTAGGGTCTCTCTAGAATGAAAGACAATCGATAGTAAAGTGTGTCAAGTAGGAATACTCTGGAAACAATAACAATTGATGGTTAATTGTATTTCAATGTTTTGCCAAACATCGTATAAAAGCTTCACCGTAATGTTGTTTATGCCCGCGAAACATGTACGATAGTCTTATGTACACCGTTCACGAACACCTTATTTCTAATTTGCTCGTTAAAGAAAAATGGTATTTAAAAGAAATATGCCATGACGATACATTTCTTCCAGGCAGCTTATCATTATTTGGACACATATAGAGTTTGATATTTAAATAGGTTGTAGAAAATGAAAATCATCCATTCAAAGAGCAAGTAAAATACAGCGAATTAGTTTAAAGGTCATACGTTTCGAATTTAACGCGTCAACACTTAATCACAAGTGGAGTAGAGTTATAGAGATATAGGCTTTAAGAGTGACCGCTCCCAATTTAACATTCTAAATAAAGAACTTAGACATGTGAGGAACATATATGTTGTGTAAGTACATATAACTTGTATGGTAAAATGAGAACGCATGTACACCGGACACAACAAAACAATTCACAGCCGTTATTCAGGTATCACACAGTAATACACTGTGGAGCCGTTATAGAACTGCCGTTGGTTAAACATAAAAGGCTTTCGCGGTACTGTAGAATAACGTTTGAACTATACAAAAGACTGATCCGAACAGATGCACACAATGAATTTTTAAAATAAAACAGAAAGAAGATCACCTGTTTAAACATTTGTTCTCTTAACAATTCTGTAATTGCACAGCATAACTAGCCACACTGTCCCTGTCACACTCAACACTTTAGTTTGTAATATAGATACGGCAAGTAAATTAAGGCGCAAATAGGTACCAACTTGATATCACTGTGAGTATCTCCTTTAAATCGATGGTAACAACGTCATATTACCTTGTAGTAAGCACGTGGAGGTGTCGGCGTCACACGTGACACCCGGCCCGCACTCCTGAGCCCCGCACTGCACGGGACCCTGGCGATGTAACAACGCCATTATGTTATTTTTGGCATTATATTCTATGCATACTAAACAGACAAGAACGTATTCATGATATTTTATTCTGTTATTATACTTTAATGAAAATTCATCTTATTATTTCTTAATGCTGTGAGTTACTTCATATATCCATGTGAAAATGCATAAAAACGATTTCGGAAAGGAAATGGAAAATCTTAACACTAACAATTACTTAAAATCATGGATGCATTTGGGTTTGCTAAATTGTTCAAAGGCACATTCATAATGAACACAAAGCAAACTGATAAACATAAGCATTATTTGGTTTATA